>Ga0131853_10003402_pt1 | contig 28587 bp, 19 predicted proteins | sample TergutLab28metaG_FD_92764 | JGI IMG/M metagenome (GOLD analysis project Ga0131853, IMG submission 92764) | Labiotermes labralis P1 segment gut microbial communities from Petit-Saut dam, French Guiana - Lab288 P1 (version 2) (version 2) | ecosystem: Host-associated > Arthropoda: Insects >...
GTGTTGAAAGGACATTGGGGTTTTGGTAAGCAGGTCGTGGGGAACCTTTTTTTTACTCAAAAAAAAAAATTTGGGTAAACAACTATTGCACTCTGGTCCTTTTTCATGGCAAATAACCCCCCCCCCCCCCCCAGCACATTTGCATGCATTGTATACTTTACCTCCAATATGTCTGGGACTCCATGGCTGCTTCACAACTTCCTGCACACTCATTTTTTTACCTCACCTAACAGTATTGCATGTTCCACATGCAGCCATGCTGACTGTGCATTGCCACTTTCCTATTGGCTCACAACCCACAACAACTTTCTGTATATCAGATACCCATTTTATTCATTCAGCTACTTGTGTAAAGGCGGTGGTGATGATAGAGACAGCAATCTGCCCAAGGCATTGGTCATCTTTCACCAGTTGGTACGGTATTGCATACTGGGAGGGTTTGAATCATCTTCTGCACTGCTGTGAGAACCTGAAATTTCACATGATGGGATTATATTGTTTTCTGAAGTAACATGATTGGTAGCACTGAACAAAGAATATTTGTGTATGGTATGTTTTAAACTGTAAGTTGTGGGGAAAGTGGCACTCTTATACAGAATTTCCAAATATTGCAGTGTCTGTCAAAGAAACAATTTATGAACAGCTGTAAATTGTCATGTAATAGGATCATTGTTCGACAAAGTGAAACTCTATAAAGACACGTACTAAAGAAAGAAGGCTTGATGCAAGTGCTTGGTCAGGTTGAAGCCCAAAGAGACATTGTCTCTTGGCTCTTAATTGTGGAATGTTAAGAAGTATAGTCCACATTGCTACAGAATTATTAAATTCTTGACACTGACACCAGACTGCAAAGCAAGAATTTGTGGGTAGTTTTATGACTGTGAGTTTTACTGAATGGAGAACTTAGGTTTTATTCTGATAAAGTTTAATTTCCTTTAACTTGGCACAAAAGCAGTCAGAACAAAAGATACTGCTTCACAGAAGATCTGCACACTATTCATGAATTTTAATGCATGTTTTGAAACTTTGAGTGTTGTGCATCATTGGTGGTGGAAAATAATAATTTAAGTCATCTTGGATGAAACAATAGATTCCAAACCTTCTGCTTCTTGTGACTCCCATTTTTGATCATACCGAAGAACACATTGAAAGGTGTGGTCATATTGTGCAGGACATTGCTACATCCCACATAGCTAATCTATGAATTATCTGAAGTTTTTGTGAACGAGTGTTATGTATTGCTTAACCTTCAAAGGACATGGGTGGACATTTACGTTTTAGTCACCGCTTATGTAAGACATGATTGTATGAACCAATAAAGATAAAATTATTAAGTATGCAGCATTTTGTGGGGGGCTGGGAAGAAGACAGATTTTGCAATGCATTTTAAAAATTCAGTAGGTATTGTTGCCTAAATATTTTCCCATTTGGCAGTTAAGAACATTTAAATTATTGGGACACTTTTCACGTTTGAATGTTAAGGGCTATTTAAATTTGTTGGGAGTTTCATTTATGGGGCACACTTGAGATAACATGTATGTGAATAATCTTCTTTCACTGCAAGATGTGACAGAAAATATTAAGGAGCAGATTTTTGTTATTCCAAAACAGCAACTTTGCCCTGTGGCTGTGAACATTTTTCAGAAGTGTGAGGCCTGCATACAAGGTCAGCACTGTGAGATTCTGGTGTGTATTTCTATCGTTCATACTCTAGGGTAAAAAATGGGCGTCATGTAATTGGTTTCTCCTATCCCACTGTGTAGGTAGGTTTTTATTGCACCATGCTGTGAGACTGAGGTTCTCGAAGCATTGTGGTTGAGGATTCAGGTCTTCTGGGATGGAATGTTGTGTTGTTGGGTGAGTGGTTCCCCATGTTCAGAACAATGCTTCCTCTGTCTTCAAGAGTAAATAGTCCCAAAAAAATGTACTGCTTACTGCTGAAGATGAAGGCACCATGATCTTTGCGAATATCGGGAACCACTCACCCAACATTTCAAAGTCACATCCCAGAAAACTTGCATTCCTGATACTGTATGACACTGGTTCAAGTGACAAAGTGAAGGCTGTGTATGGTGCACGGCTTTTGTATGCAGATAGTTGTGCAATTAATAAGTGGTGGATTGAGAATTAAAATATTTTGTCATGTACAGATTTTTGTGTGTAAATTAATGCAGAGTATTGCTTCGAATGTTTATTTCCTCTGGTCATTTTTGCTTAAAATAAGTAATACAGTGGAATCTTCATTTGTTTCTTTTGAAGAAGACATATTGGAATTACAAAATGAAAGTACATGGAAAGAAGTGTTAAAGTTAAGGAGTATTGAAGGAAGTTCTTCTGTGTATGACGTGTATATGAGTGGGCAGAAAATATGTGCTTCTTGTTCATTGGTTGGTGTACTTGTTATGGACATTAAAGGGTTCTGTATAGCAATGTCAAGAACATCTTTTTGTTATCATTAATGTAGTTAATTGGTTCATCGTCAGTGTAGTAGCCTTGAGCCGATTGTGAATTGACCTGTGGCCAACCATTATAAATTCAGTAACATAAGGACGATATGTTGCACTTGTTACCTAAATTTATGTTACTTGAGCAATAAAGATTGGAACTTTGACATAATCTGGATATCGACGTGGATGTGGCATGTCCTTGTTATTGAGGTCCGTTGGGACCAGAGAGATGCCACTTACAGAGAATCTCTTTTAAGTGGGAATTTCTACCCATAAGAAACAATGGAGATATGGGTTAACTGGGACTGGGTTAGTGCCTGTGCAGTACCCTTTACAAATAAACACTGTTCACACAAAATGTGTCATTGCAGAGGTCTTCCAGCTCATGTAAGAAGCCAATGGTATTGCACTGCTGAAAACATTGGCTTTATTTGCATGTCCCTCCATTTCCAGCCATCAGTGGATGCAATATTTCAGTGTTCTTTCTAAGAACAGTGAGGAATAATTAAAGCATAAATATTGAATACTGTGAGCTGTTAATTTAAAAATTACAAAGAGTAAATTACCAGTACCCATTAATAGTTTACTGTTCACAGGTGATGTTTTGACATATGTGAATTTATTGGTGATCACCGATGTGCTGGCACTTACGAAAGTTATGCATAACTTATATATGTGTAATGCTGTATCACATATTACAGCAAAGAATATGACAGACTGCACCTAATGCTTTATTTATTTTGCACTTTGTGCCCAGTTGTGTTGTCATCGTCATATTTGTTGTCATAATTTTCATCTACCAGTGTTGTAATGGTGATTTGCCTCTTGGGGTTGTATTTAGTTGGCTGTTCAGAAACTGTGTGACTTGTGAAATGCACGCTTGTGGAAATAGCCATGGAGGCAAACCTTCTATGAAGTGGGAATGTCCTTTTCTCACTGTATGTTTGCAATGAATTGAACTTGTGGGAAAATGTTTTTGAGATTTTGATGTGAAAAATGTGTTACAAGGGTGAGAAATGTATTGTGTAGTGAACTAGGTGGGAAATCCCGTTAAGTATAAAACTTATTAAAAGGGCAATGTTTATGTTAATCATGTGGGAACATTTTGGTATTAAATTATTTTGATGTCTAAGGTGGGGAAAATGTCCTAATTGGGGTTGCCTTATGGGTTTCACTGTAGTTTATGAATGCAATTATTGTGTCTTCCATGTTTTTTGCATCAAAGTACTTTCCTTCAGAAGCTACATGCAGCTTCATACAAGCCATCCCAGGCCTTAAAGCAATCCCCTGGGGTCATTTTGTGAGAGTGCTGTACTTAACTCTGTTGTTTTCTTGTGGTTGTCTTCATTTGATGGAAAGTGGTTTGCTTTGAGATAACTTCTCATTTTTGGTAAAAGAAAAAATTTGCATGGAACAAGATCTGGTGAGTATAGAGCATGTTCAAATGTTGGTATTTGTTATTCACAGAAAACTGAGGAACCGGAAATTTTATTAAAACTTTAGTTCATGTGCGTAAATGATAATCTGTTTTCCACCTTTTTGACTCTTCGTCGGTGTTATTGATTACAGGTTGGCAAGGTTTCTCTTCATCTCTCACATTCCCTTTGCTGAAAACCTCTCTGCACTCTTCAGACACATGAGCATTAGATTGGGTATTTTCTCCGTATGCCTCACGAAATTAATTGAAGGTTTTGGTGGCAATTTTCTTCATTTTCAAAAGAAATTGGTGTTCACATATTGTTCAACCTGTTTCTAGGTGTGTTCGCAAAATCACAAAGAGCGACTATTTCGTCATGTCTGTCTATTTGTCCATCCATCCAAATGGAACGGCTCGGCTTCCATTGGATGGATTTTCATGAAATTACATAATCAAATTTTTTTTTTTTCAGAAATCTTTTGAGAAAATTCAAATTTCATTAAAATCTGACAAGAATAATTGGAACTTTAGGTGAAGACCAATATAAATTTTTGATCATATCTTGCTCAGTTCGTCTTAGACTAAGAAGTGTTTCAGGCAAACTTCTAGAGAAATCAAAATGCACATTCTATGTTCATTAACCCCCCCCCCCGAAAATCGTGCCTTTATGAGATGTGGAAAAATATTATAAATGACAGTATGGCACATGCTGTACATGATCGCCCTTAGTACCTCGAATGCCCTGATATGCTGTGTATGGTAGGTGAAACTTCTTACGGGATATGGGTGGGGTTTGTCGTATCAGATATAGTCTTCAGTATTGTTTTAATTATTTATTTATTTGTAAAACCACAGTCACTCTACTCCAGAACTAGTAACGTTTTGTTTTCGGTGACAACACTGTGCACTGCCTCCCTCACACTGCTCTCTTTCTTGACTTCCAGCACCAATATCCTAATTCCTTTTCTTAGCTTGTTTTGGGTGGAAGGTCTGCTTGCTAGGTTGTAGTCCTTTGTCTGCCGCTAACCGGCTTTCCTGCTCAAATATCTTCGTATCCAACCCCTCCTACCTAACACCAACGGTTCCCCACATGGAAATTGACAATGAAATTGTGACAGACGTTCCCAAACTGCCCGCATCTGAGTCCAGCAGTCGCTCTCTCTGTTGTACCAACAATGTTTGGCTACAATGTGCATTACATCCTGGATACCTAAGGCAACAAACACACACTCATAATATGTAATACATATTGCTTTACCATGTTATATTATACATACATTGCCTGTATTGTTTAAATTAATTGTTGCTGCAAGTTTGAAAAATGTTTATAAAAACATATATTATGTGCCGCTGTGTCAGCATAATGGAGCATGGGTTGGTGCATGCTGGGAGAAGGTTCATTGGTGACCATCGTACATTCTGCAAAACTTGAGGTTTCCACAACATTGAAGTTGGGGATTCTGGCCATCTGGGATGTATAAAAAACACATACTTGTTACACCTTTATCTTTAAGGGTTGGTAGGTCCAAGAAAAATCAAGGACGAACTAACCTTTGAAGTTGAAGTCTTCATGTTGCTTCATGGCATAGGGATATGTGGAATTACCCGCTGTACAGTATTACATGCCGGAAGACCACAAACCTTCATTGCATATTTACTTAAGTGGTAAACCGTCAAGGTTAGAGGTTGTGCATGCATTCCCATTAAAATCACGCCTCTTATTTGGCCATAAAACATGTTGGACTGAAATATCACATGGAACTCAGACTGAGTCTGGAAGATGACATTACAAAATATATGAGTATACCACATAAAGCATTTTTATGCTCCCAAAAAACTGCCACATGCAGTGGTCAAGCATGTGTGTAATTCCTTCTCGTTTTGTTTCCTTGCTGTGTGTGCAGTGTAAAGTGAATGAGTCAAGAGCATTCCACCTTCTCTTGTAGTACAAGCACCATGTTTTAGCATCTTTACTTTATTCTAACTGGCTTGTACAGCGCGCATAGTTGAGTAAGGAACAAGTTGCTTCTGGGTGACTGGCCAGGTTGTTTGTGAATGTAAACAAGGAAAATTTTGTTCTTAAAATTTTTTCACAGCAGCCCAGGATTCTGGGTAACACAAGGAAATGCTGTTCCATATAGATCACAGTATGTTGTGGCTCTGAGTTTCAGTTTCTTACGGTGTTCTTTTTCCTTCCCATGGCTGATTCTCAGACAAGACAAAACTAAAAAGCATTAGTGTTGCAATATCACATTGTTTCTGATCTGCGTATGGAATACATCAGACAGGTATTCTGTCTCTTAGGACTGTACTGTAGATTTTATTTAAATGTACTGTAATTAGGCTCTGTAGTTCCTCATTATTGTAAATGTTCTTGAATAGCTGATGCAGCTTCCATTGATCTCCAGTTTCTCCAAATTCAGTGTGTTACAGAAGTAGTGTTTTTTCATATGAGTTTGTGGCTGAATTTGAGTAGGGAAGATGATGGAACTTTGCCAAATGAAAATGAACAAGTTATTCGTATTGCTTACATTAACAGAATTGATGCTGTTAATGTACATTTTTGAAACCCATTATACAGAATCGTGTGCACATGTGTATGCTTGTTCTATAAATGTGTGGTTACCGAGACCTGTCTTCTAGGTCCATTGCTTGCAGCACTGATTGGTGTTTGTATTGTGTATGTAACAGGCACTTCGCATGGTTTTAATTGTGTTAGGTGACATTTAAATACTGTTTTTGTGTGTATAGACAGAAATGAAATTGCCATATATATTTGAGGTATTTATAAACTGTATAGTAGTAGTTAGATTGCACATTATGTTGTCATGGTCTGTTATGATTGTATGCATGATTAACCTTTCAGTGTGTATGAACTCGACTAATGTTTTGGAGTAAAAGTCCTTGGGATGTTGATGATCATTCATCCAATTAACCCTATAGTGCCATATTGAATGCCCAGTGTACTGTGTGAAAGACAGGTTTTAAATGACCACCTGTTATTGTGCATGTTCTTGCCTGAGAACTTCAGGTGATGCTTGTTTTTCTCAGGATCAACCTGTGAGTTGTCTGAAGCCATCCTTTGGTCCCAAAGGGTTAAATTTCCTGCCATTTATGGGACCAACAAACACACGTAAATGTTACATTATATGTACCCTACCTGTTGTGTTAGTATGTAACATCAAACTTTGCATTGCATGACTTTTGTCATTGTTGACTTGTAATGTATCACCATATGTTCATGGTCTACCTATATTTCATGTGCATAGCCTGAATGATTCATTAATTATTTGCATCAGATCAGAGGCTAAGGATAATTTTTGTATGGCCTCTGTGTTTTTACGTTACATTCTATAAAATATTTTGCTAACAGTAGTTGCATGTTTATCCAAGCTTAGTTACCATACATCCCTTCAGGGCCGTACAGTAAGTGTCAGTAGTGTTAATCCTACCATGCCAATACCTATGTCTGCCATGTTGTTATTGTTATATAAAAACGATGTGGTGGTCTCCAGCAACTTAAGGTTGCAGACCTCTTCGAAGACTTAAGTGGGTCTTAAAAGAATTTGGTTGTGGGGTTTTGGGCTGGATTAACTTTCAACCTAACTTGCTAAGATCCTCACAATATACATATATCTATGTCTGTAGTAGGATGGGCTAAACTGGCTCAGGATTTTGATGTTGCTGGCTGACGTGTAAGTATGAAATAAGCCCTGTTTGATGCCAATTGTGGTGTTCCTGCAAGTAGGGAGGCTTATGGAAATGGAAGTAAAACCTGTAACATTATCCTTAACTAAAAATGCTTAATATTTTTTTCTGCATATGTGTTTGGAGATTGAATTCATGACTTTAGAGACTAATATGTGTGTGTGAATTTTTCTTTTGCATCTAGACACAGAAAATATCCGGTTCGTGTTTGCGGCAGTCAAGGACACAATTTTGCAGTCAAACCTGAAGGAGTACAACTTGGTGTAGACTTGCATGGTGGGCTTCCTGCTTAACCACATCACACCACTATGATGATTGCACGGGCGTCATCATTGGGACCTGCTGCTGTGCACACGACACCTTGAGATGTGTGGCTGTTGAAGAGCAAGACACATTTCATGTTGTGAAAAATGAGTAGCACTGTGTGCTTCCGTGTGTGTGTCAGTGCTTCAGGAGAGGAATACCACCATCTCACATTTTTCATTGCATTCAAAGACCTGTTTACCACTGGATCACATTACTTTTTTATTATTGTCTTACTGAGAAAAAATAACACCATTACACTTACTCGCCGACAACGGCCTTTGTTGTGTACGTTGTGATGGACGAAGTTGACTCTTTACATAACACGCTGAACACTTGTTCTGCTTTAATTTCTAATGACTTGATCTGTTTTGCTTTGTTTCATGTACAATGCAATGTACTATAAAAGAAAGGAGGAAAGGTTTGTATTTGGGAATGATGATGGCATTTTGACTGACTGAAGGTTTTTGAATACTTTTCCTTGGCAAATTTGGATATCCAGAAGTCATATTTATCCAAGATCAACCCCGTATGTCAACGAACATCTCTTATGCCAAGAGTTGGGGGGGGGCATATGGAACTCCTGCAGTTTGGCATCTGATGCCTTTTCACATAATTTCAGAATGCCTAATTAAGAAATGAAATGATAATTGACAATTTTCTTGAATCAAAGGTAAGATTGTGATTTGCAGGCTAGTACTGAAAATTTTGTACTGATAGCATACCTTGTCAAGTCACATATGACTGTTATGCATAGTTGATTTCCATCTCTCATCCTTTTTCCACCAAACTGCACAGGACTTCAGAAATTACAATATGTGAAAAATGTACCTAATGCTCTGTGTGAAACTTGTTGCTTAAAATGAATGGTACAGTACTTATTCCATATGTTTGACTTTGTGTGAACCAGTGAAGATACCAATTGATTTTCTGAATTTAGCATAAAGCATTTTTTTTTGCACAACAAACTTCACTTCTTTTTTAGGATTTGGGCTGATGTTGAAGCCTTCTATTCTTTAAAGTCTTCAGCAGGCAAAAAAATGTTAACATTATGTTAATATTATTAATTTGCCTGTGTGCTACTTGAGCACTGGTTTTGAGAAAGGAGCTCTAAAAAGGAAGAGAGGTTGATGTGTGAGATGTGTAGAAAATTGTGTTAACTTCCAATTTCAGGACAGCTGATGAGAAGTCTTTGTAAGAATGAAGTGTTTGTTTGGAGTTCTGTGCAAAGTTAGTGGGCGAGGATGTCTTACGTCCTGTAAGCCATGTTTTTAACCCTTAAAAGAGTGAGGTAAGATTTCATATGTCAGTTTGAGAGAATTATGTGAGATCAGAATAGGTGTATTAGAGTAATTTGTCTTTGGTTAAAGTGTTCATTGTTAAAGATAAAATCAAAATGGAAAAGCACATATTATGGCACTTGTGCTGTTTCATTGATTTCCACATTGCAGAACAAAAAATTAAGGCTGATATTTTTTGTTTCATGCCTGTTCTGTCATCCTTGCATTTATTCTAACACAAGAATGTCTAATTTTCCTCTGACCTAAATATATGTACTAATTGCTGGTGAATTACCGACATATTTCCTTGCATCCCATTCTTAAAGAACTATTTCTCTTAAACATGATAACAGAATTGTGGTCCATACTTCACAGAAGATGTTTTTAAAATGTCTTCCTTAGGGTTGATGTTGAAAAGGAAGGTGGCCAAGTCCAGTGGAAGACATCGCTCACTTTGTCCTGATGTTGACAGTTGATGTAGTGAATTTTTTAATGAAACATATGCTATAGTAGTTTGATGGTTTTCAGTCATATCGGCACATCAGATTTCATGGTTGGTGGATGCTATAATATACATTGGTTGATAAGTTGGGGCATGAAGAGAATAACCATGTCACTTAATCAGTTACGGGTTTTTTAGATTTCCCATTTGATGGATACAGTGTTGATTTGTTGGTTCCTGTTGGAATTTTGCTAATTGTGGAAGCCATCTCAAAGTTCAGTTCTAGTCACTGGTCACTTACGAATTGCTTTTAGTGGGTCTTTAATGTGCGGTGAATGTAAAGAGGTCTTACGACAGTGTTGTGCATAGTTAAAATTTGTACTACTGTTATTTAAGGCTGAGTGTGACTATAGCTTGATTTTAAGGGGCCAATTATCCTGCAGCCAGAGCTAGTTGCATGGCAAATTGCAATTTGTATAGAAGTTTTGTATCTATAATATACATAATGTACAATCAGTGAAATCAAAACTATGCTTTCTGCGCTAGTTCCAGTTTAGTAATAGGTTTGTGTGTGCATGGCATGCTTAACTTTACAAGTTTGAAGAATAGGTAGTGAAGGTGCTGTATGATGTGTGATGTACAGGATCATCGGAATGCCTCTTTGACGTAAGTACTTGGGTGACACAACACAGAAATTAACCTAAAACTTGCTCACAATTGCCGGTTGAAAGATATATTTTCTAACTTGTATGTTGTGTCAACATTGTCACAGTTGCCTTTCCATTAAATGTGCATTAGTGGCCATTATCTTTTGTTATACCTTATTTTCTTGAATTATTCATATCTGATAAAAACTTAAAGAAGGAAAATTGGAACACACACATTAAGTAGCATGTCATTCCAGATCAGGATTTGTGAAGTGTTTTTATTCCCTTCAGTTTAATAAGAGACCCTCGTGTGTTTTTGCATGTTTTTGTGTATTTATGTGTGTATGTACATGTGCATGCACACATACAGACACACATTTCTGTCAAGTGTGATTGAATTCATTGATTACGCTTTCCTCCCAGTTTCTGTGTGATAGAGTGTATTGTATGGGATAGCATGATTTTAGCCACTGGTCAATCCTGTGGTGGTGTAATCAGGGAGAGAATTTTTGCCCCACCAAGTTGCAGCTCTTATGAACCTTAAACTTGTAACATTAAGTAACTATTTCACATTGAATCAAAAGAAAACAACTTGGAACTCATGAATTTGGATTGCAGTTGTGCATGTATAGGATGGTCTTGGGTATCATCGTACTTGTATTGGCCATGAATAGTACAGTAAAACTGCAGTTTATGATGGCCAGTGACATTTATATCTCTACAAAATTCTTATTATTTACAGTATATACCTAATATATGCCAATAAATTATTGAAGCTATGTATGAAATGCACATCTTCACACTCCTATTATGAACACTTATGTTCTTTTAATTACAGAAATATTAACTCTCTCATCATGTGTCCATTCCTTATTTGTCATAGCTCCTCACTCTTCTGTTTCATATTGACTTCTAACAGTACCCTCTTACATTTTAGTTTTCTAGCTCCTGCTGTGTGTGTGTGCCATCTTCCATGAGTAAATTCTCTTAATTAACATTATTACCCTTGTGCATAATTTTCCAGCACCTTTAATTTTGGAATAATCTAAATTTATATATGTTTCATCACCAACCTTTATGTATGTATGTCGTGGCATGTGGGCTGTGTTTGGCCATGGTGGACATGTCACACCATAGTATCTTCTTAAAATACTGAGTAATTTGCTTCGGTCAAAGTGAAGTGTTAGAGTGTGATGAGTTGTCAAAATGAATGTCTGTCCTAAATAGAAAAACAAGTCATCTATCATGAAGCTGTGGGGGTAATGCAGACTTTGCAAAGCACTTTATGCTTTAGCCCCCTCACAGTGGGAACTGGCCTATTAAACACAATCTTGCATTTTTCACACTCTTGAAATGAACCCTATTTGATGTGAAAACTTACAACTCCGGACATGTGTTGTTATATATTATGGAATGATAAAGGTTTGAGAATCTGCATTTGTTACGCCTCACATTCAAGTTGGTGAGGAATTTTGGTGTTTCTGAAACTCATTCTTGCAGACTTCAATATGGGTTACTAATTATTCTTTGGGATGGTTTTATTGAAACTGTAGAACACAAGTTTGAAGTTGATTAGCCTGATTATGTTGTATCCTGTGCCCCAGGTGTTAATGAATTTATGTTGTTTAAATAGCATTCCAAATATAGAATAATGTGATGAGCGCTTAGTTATTTTTGTCTTAATGCATGTTTAAAGCATGCATGAACAAAACTTAGTTTCTTACAGGACTGAATTTTGATGATGATACTGAGAAGACATTTTGAAAACAAGTGATTTGTGTTAGTCTCATATTCTGTCTTTATATTGCAAGTTATTATATTTCCAGTGTTACGTTAATAAACAGGATACAGTTTGGCCCAGAAATTAGTGACTTTATTAATACTGTGTGCACTAAAATACAGCGTAAATTTGTTTGTTGTGTACCAAATTCGTTAAAATTGTTTAATGTGCGATGCTAAATGTTTATTGCACAACAGCATTTGCTGCTGACTTATACCAGCATTCATAGGTTTAAATCTTCGCATGTCTCATTACTACAAGACATTATTTTTGTTTAACTGACATTTGGGCATTCTGTATGCTGTACCTTGGTTTACATTACACGTATTCTATTTTTTTTTTATTTGTCTCTTTTTCTTATAAAGAGAAGTTGGGTTTAGACTGTAGCTCAGATTATGTCATGCAGGTTGTTTCATCACACATTTCCTTGTTTGTTCTGGTGCCCCCCTCCGCCTTTTTTCTGTCCGCCTTAGTGTGTCTGTTTTGTGCAAGGGTCATCTCACTGCATCAAAAATTGTTTGTTGCTTTAATAGAAAGACCAGAGTTTTGCATCAGGAAGTGAAGAATACCATTGCTGTTTGCTGTGATGAAAGCAGCAATCCGTTGAGTGTGCAGAGCAGTTACAGTGCCATTAGGGGAATGATGGTGTTTTTTTTTAAATGCAAGAAAGATTTTAAAAATCTTTAGAAGCAGAAACCCAACGTGTTTTTTAAGAAATGTGAAAAAAAAAAGACAGAGTTTTTCTGTGCATGTGACTTGTTCACAATTCATAATATAAATATTGTTATATATAATATAAAATATAGTGTAGTCTCCAGAATAAAAAAGAACTTTCTCTTCCCCTGTACCATTGCAGATACTAGTATATGACTGCTCTTGTTCATGTGATTAGTGCTGCTGTTGCTGTTAGTGTGCAGAACAAGACTTGCTGTGAAGGTTACATTTGGTAACAGCTTCCAGTGGAAGGATAAATTGCATTGCACAAAACAATAATTACAAAAAAAAAGTTTCAGCCATTACCTCAAAATGGTTGGATTGAAACCCAAAAATTGTGTGAATATAATATGCTGCTTGTTTTCTTAAGTGTGCGCAAGTTGTATATGTAATGAGTGGCTGTGTACTTGCTGGAGTGTGTATGGGTTTGAATACATGTGTGGTTGGAAATTGTGTGTGAATGGGATATACATGTGTGGCGATAGTTCATTTGTAAGTCATTTCTTGTCAGAAATATATGATTTTTTTCTGGAACCTGGTTTTGAAAGGGTTTTATATTTTGTGCTCATCAGTAGTGTTCCTCCCATTTTTGTAGACCCTGCATATAAGGAAGACACTGTTAGTGCTGTCAGTATTGCCTTGTTGGCTGAGTAAAAGAAGTGGTGTAGATGACTGTATTTTTACTTTCTGTATTGTAGCATTCTGGATTTTGTAACCCAGTAGTTACAGATGGCTGCAAGCATTTTAAAGGCCCTACCTTCCTTTGTCTTCAGGGTTAATACTGGTAGAACTAGGATGTGGTTGGGTTATTTAATACTATGAGTGGCATGCCTGTACCTGTATGGTAGTGGCTGCCTGGCCAGCAGGGATGCTTGCGATTTGAAACTTTGCACTTGACAATTCTGTGATCTAACATCCTGTCATAGAATCATGTCATGATGGTCTGCCACTTATTGATTACTTGTAGAAACGTCTTTGCATCCACAATGCTTCAAAAGTCAGGTCAGGTAGTAATAAAAAAAAAGGACACTGTTCAGAGCATTAAAAAAGTTGAAATAATCAGGCCAAGGGAAGCATTGAAGATTTTTGATCAGAGTCAGGGAAGTGGGAGAGGGAGACACCTTGGGCCAATGGGAGATGGATCAGGAAGGCCTTTTTCAGGTCCAGTGCACACAGTGCTGAATAAAGTTGAAGTATATTTCTTGTGCCTTTTTTGAGTGAGAGGTTTCCATGACTTTTTCAGGTTGAGACAGTCTTCTCTTGTCATATAATTAAGATGGAGCTTCCCATCTGTTATTTCCCAGATGTTCCAATTCATGCATCTGTGTTGTTTTCTGGTCTGGAAATTGCAGTATTGGAATGCACTGCCCACAGTTTTCACTGTGTTCTGTTTTCACTGATTTTTTCCCCCCTTCTGATGATTTATATGCGTGTTGTGTTTGTTGGCCTAGGTCACAGTGGAATATGTGTCTTGTTTAATGTATGTTGTCTTACAGTCTTGTAGGGGATGCTGTGTACAGCTGATGTTTTTAGAGCTAGCTGAAGGAATTTGGGGCCTTTCATATAGAGGGAGAAAATACAGTTTGGAGACAACTAGTGGCACATGGTTTTGTCTATGAATGCTGAGGTGGAAAGTACAGTTTGCTCACTTCATGTTGGTGCTACTTCATATTTGAATGCAGGTTCATGTGGGTGGCACTCAAAAGAACCGTCAGGTCTTAATGTTTGCAGTCATCACCTGAAGCTTTGTCGTGGCTGGTTCTGAAACTCTCAGTGTAAATGTTGGGAGGGTAGTTCCAGATAGTATGTTTTTACTAGGGAACAAAGAAACATCTATACTTCAAAAAATTCACAAATTGTACGAAATGTGACAACTTAAAAGGGGTCGTATTATCTCTTCAACTGAAGGTAAACTGTCCAGAAATGCAAGTGGTGATGCACAAGTCTCTGGAGATGACGTGAAGAGATAAGCGCAAAAAGTCTGTCAGAAGGAAACCTCTCTTCTTGCTCCTTCAGAATCTTGTCTAGTTGTTGCTGCTACCTTCTTCTCTAAATCAATGTTCTGAAACACTTTTATGCCAGCTTTAGTGCGTCCAAGCCCCTTAGACAATTTTGAAACTATCATGGGCCTCAGGCTGACATTCCTTAGCTGCTTAAAATTTACTTTGCTTTCATATTTCAGCAAGATTGTTGAGTGTGAGTACCTGTTAGTGGGAATTCAGCAACTCAGTGACATCTTCAGCATTGTACATGCAAATTTGCATGCAAGGCTTTGTGTATTGGCACCAGGGGGCAAATGATATAAGTACTGTATTGTATAATCTAGGAGGAGTATACAGTATGTTAATATCCATGCAGGGTTAGCAAACATCTCAGTTTCTGTAAGGAATGGGATATTAAGGTACATGCTGGTTAGGTAATTGAGGAAATTATCCAATTTATTGGTTCAAGGATTCAAATTATGAAAATGTTTTCCTTATACCAATGGTGAGATGGTGCAGAGGGGCTAGAGAGCTCCTTGAGGGCTGTGCATGGAAAAATTGGCAGCTACAGAGTTTGAGTGCACCTGGCCCTGCCATCTGGTCATAGAACTGGCTCTTGAAGCCAACTGTCAACTCAAAGGCATATCTTGACTTAGACTATTCCCACTGCCCTGTATGGTGGTTCTGATTGACCAGTATACTTGTTCCCTTTTGCCTGATTTGTCAGCCTTCACATATAACTCTTCCATGTGCTATCTTACAACTTCAGCTTTCAATATGGAGCTACAAATGTCTGTGGGGTCAGAATTTCACAAACCACACACTTAATTGTCAATACTTTTGAAAACATAAAATCACATTGCATATGTTCAGGTTACTGATTTCTTTCATGCTTGGCATAATGTAAGTTATTGATTTTAATTTGTGTGCATGTCCATACTATTCTTATGAACAATATGAATGAAATTATGTATTGAAAATATATCAAAGTAGAACCCTAAAATTATATTTTTTGGGGCCATGTTGATCAACATAGATGCTTCTTTATGTGAATGCTTGAATAAACACATTACCTTATTTTCCACTAACGAAGAAAAGTTTGCGTGATTGAATAAAATGTTCATGTTACATTCACAAACCTGAGAGAGGAGAAAATATTATTTGGGTTAAAAGGTACAGTATACAGATCTATTTCTATACTGTAGTGAATGTAACTGATTTGTGTGCTGCGGCAGAGTTCTTGTGCTGCATGATTTGGTGCCATCTCTTTCAAATTTGTACTTTGACTTGTCTTGGGAGCTGTTTTTATCTTCCATTTTTTCCCATTGTGCTGTATACAAATTGTGGCCAATTTAAGTTAAATGTAATGCAGGGTACTCACTTTTTTGTCTGCCTGATGGTTATGTATTGCCCAGTGAATGATCTGACCATGAAGCTTTTCCATGGTGGGGTAAAAGCAAACTAATTTTAGTATTGCATCTCCCAGTGCGATATCAATAGCACAGATATGTGTATGTATTAATGCCCATTTACCCTTTCTTTTTTAGGTCATGTACAGCAGGAACTTTAATTATTAAAGGTAATCAAGTTTATTTGAGCACATTCCTTTCCCCAGAAAATGGTGTTACATTATCTGCTTTGGAATTGTAGGTATTACTTTTGTACTCTGTCTCCATGTCAGCAAAACACCCGTTGGTGTAGGATTGGTCAAGAACTTCATCAGTTCACCTGGAAGCAAAGACAGAATTAATGCTGTGCTTCATATCGTCTTGAATGAGCGAGGTTGAGTTGTGACTGAGCTTGTTTAAAATCCATGCTACAAGGGCATATGTTGGAGTGGAGGTGTAGATATACTTTTGTAATCTCAGCATGAGATGGAGCTTCAAACATGAGCCATTTGACCCCCATGGGAAGGAGCCCCCTGCCCAACACTTGCTGAATAGGAGGGCAAGTGGGGTGCAGTTTCAGCAAGGACACTTCAGGGAACAAAAAACATCTTTATCTTGCCAGGTTTCCTCAGGTTACCCATTTTATCTGTTTAAATTTTTTTTATCTTAACTCATAGTTAAGGGATTTTGCAGCTGTTCTGGTGCTAGTCACTGTTGACATTTTCATAATCTTTGATGTCCTCAGATATACAAATTATTTCCTTATCTAAAGGTAGCACTCACATCCTCAGATTTTCTTCATCTGCCCGTCTTATGTAACAACTTCACATAACCCACCTACTTATTGTATGGAATCAAAGTGCACAAGTTATTCCAGATCCTGTTCATTAATACTGCTTTGTATTTTTTATTGTTTTGTGGAATGGTTGTGAAGTATGCAATTTTTGCGGTTGCAACAATAAATCTTATGCACATTGTTCCAATTGTGCTACGTGTTTGACATCTTGTGTTATTCCGCAAAGCAGCTGTACAAAAGTACTGAAAATGCGACAGTATTTGGGAGAAAGTGGATTTTTAAGTCCTTGTTACTGCGTTTACTGCATAATTTTGTGCACATTGTTTTCCCTTGTGATTGATGATGCATTGACAAGTGTGGTACATCTTCAGGTTCTTACGAAGCATGTTGTGACAACTCATTCATTCCATTAGCATGTGCAGAATGTGGCGATTCCTTGCTGTTCTCAGGAGCTTCTTCCATGCCCCTCTCTTACTTACTTTTTCTTGCCACCCTTCTCCGCCAACTATTCTTCCATTTTCCCTCACTTCATCTTGCCATATATTTCTTGGTCTACCTCTCAACCTCTTGTTCCTAAATTCATATATAATACTCTTTTGGGAATTTTTTTCCATTCTCTGTACATGCACAAACCAGTGTAATCTAACCTTATTGTCTCTGTTATAGAAGGTTTTTTAACTCTTGCATAAATTTCTTTATTGGTTAATATGTGACAACTAGCAATCAAAATTCCAGCTCCAAAATTATCTTTTCTGCCTGGTAGCAGTAAAAATGCACATCGAGTCTCATATTCTCCATGTTCCATAAGCTGTTGGACATTTCTGTTGCCTGATTCCTGAATTGAAAATATTGAAGTATCATTAATCATTCTGAATTACTCTTACCATCATCTTTGTATATTTGCTTTTAGAATTGTCTGTGATCAAGTCACAGTATGTTATGTTTCATTTCATCAAGAAGTGCATTTTCTCTGCTGATGTAAAAAGTACAATAATTGCAGAGGATAACATACCAGCCTAATATGCAAAGAATACATCATATATCCCAATCCCCATGATCAGTTGATAATTTTTAGAGTCTAAGCAGGTTGTATATGTACATATGTGGTAATAACCAGAACACACGTGTGTGAATGAAATACAGTAATTCTTGCACAACACGTTATTTAGCCAATATTCTGTATGCTGGCATTTATTAAATCAAAGATTTCAAGAATGACATATTGAAGACATCAAAGCTATTTAAGAATTTTGAATTTTTGTGAGTAAAATGTGGATTATGCACTCTGCCAAGTAGTCTAGCAATTAAATGTAACATAAAGTCACCATTACAGATGTGAGTAATATGCATTTAATAAGGATCTCTATGAACAACAGGAATATAGTTTGTTACAGTATGTATATATTATGTATCTATAGAGTGCTGTTATATGGGTAGTAGTGTAGGGTTGATGGCATAGGAGCATATACTGGCTTCCCACATCACAGGTTTTGAGTTTGATTCCCAAGCAATTTGTGTCAGAATTTTGCACGTGCTTACCTCCAACCTCATGCTCTAATGAGTTGAAATTTTTGGATGTGTATTCACATTCCAACCACATACTTTGTAAACTGTAGTTCCACTATATCAGTTTCATGTTTGCATATTGCAATGTCCTGTGAATGTAATGAAATTTGCTGTTGGAAGTCGTTGATATTAGAATTATATGTGTGATATATTTTGCCCTCCAGGTAACACCATGGGAAAAAATTCACTGTTGAAAGATATAAAATACTGTAAAATATGAGTGCCATTACAATGTCATATGTATTTATGGATTATTCCTAAACATAAGATATTCATCAAAATATTGAGAGGAGCATGTCCTTAAGTACCTTCTTAATGCTACTTTAAATTGTTTCAAATTCCTTACTGACTGCATGCCATTTGATACCCACTATAGCAGTATATTGGGAGTGGGGACAGCACAACTGCAACATTCTTATTGGAATAGTGCAGGAATGAAGTTAATTTTAGTGGTAGAACTCCATGGCAGGCTACAGTGTAGGAAATTGCAATCCATGATCCCCAGTTTAAGACAAAATCAGACATCATGTTGAAGTCATCCATAACAACTTGCAGTGACATGTCCTTTCCTCTCTGCCAGGAAATGGAAACAAAAGACATGTATTGGACTCTTAGTCATTAGGTTGGTCTTGAAATAAATGCAAAACACTAAAGCATTTGTTCATGTCTTATCACTATAGAGATAGACCGTTCAATATGAAAAAAGCTACAAATGGCAATAACAAATATTGTATTTGGGTTAACAACCCATAAAGATGGAGCAGGTTTAAGTCAGATTCATGTGTCTGTCTAAAAGGGTAACAATTAAGATGTAATATGTTTAATTTTGCCCGCTAATATGTTTGGGTGGCAGTGTCTCAAAATATGGAAGAGCTTAAAACCAGTGTGGTCCAAAACAGGTGCTGAGCAGATAATGTCTGGACTTAGAGCAAGGAAGTGTGTGCACGCTGGGAAAAACTGCATTATGAATTCCATTATTGTATTCTTCCAGAAAATACGTCCACTAATGTACGACGCAGCAGTACGAAAAACCGAGTTTGAGTTGTAAAAAAAGAAAAGTACGCAGCGCTTCAATTCCAATTAACAAGATATATAATGGGGTAAATTGGTTTGTATCACGGCTTTTTCGGTACACTCGCAATTAAGTTGGCATTCCTGTCGCAAAATGGCTGTATAGGTGATCTGTGTTGTATAGTGTGAGACAGTGGAGAAAATATGGCTGGAACTTTTACGTCAAGAAAGAAGAAAGTCACACAAAATGACTTACGACGTATAATGAATGAGCAAAAACGCAAGTTTTCAGAAACAATTAAGAAAATAGATTCTCCTTTAGCAAAATATCCTTTTTATCACACTGGTTTTAGGTTATGCATTACCCACTGTGTTGTTTATTTATGGCTTCGTCTTTACGTACTGCTGTGTTGACAAATATTTGTTTACAGATTATTATTCTGTGAGCTTACGGGATCTTGGAGCAAAATAGCGCCCCCATTGAAGCTTCCGCACTTGCGTAAGAAAGACGTACAGGTTGTTTAGGTTAGCGACCAGATTGTTGTAGGGTTCGCCATTTATTTCACATTACAGAGCGATTTTTGGCAGCACACAAGTGCTTCTTGCCAAATAAGTTACGGTATGTTGTGATGTGGCTAGGTTAGTCCAGTTTAGTGGTATCACTGCTGCAGTCTGAGTTTCTTACCTAATGAAGACATAATGAAAAAATTGATCAAATTTCAAAATCTGGCGTTTCACTTCCTTGTGCGGATGCCTATTTTAGTATCCTGTATCCTATGTGTACACGCTTTTCAAGAGTGCATATCAAGCTGTAAGTGTATTTTTGTAACTCCACATTCTCATGAAATTTTGGATGGTAAGGGCTGTTGATGTACAAAATTGAAGATGGGGAAAGTTGTGCCATCGTTTTTGACCATTTTGTACTACACTGTTTGGGAACACATTATTGCAGTCATGTTATTTATCAAGTTGGTTGAATACATTTCTTCACTGTCCAAGTAAAAGGCATTCTGACGGTTAGTTGTATATTGTGCATGATTGCTTTATTAAATGCAAATAGTTGGATTCAGTAAATGTATTATGGAAACTTTTTTGTTAGAATGCATTAGCTTTCTGGGGTTGAAAAGCCAATTTTTTTTAATGTGCTGCTCTTGCAAACTTCTGGATGGCAAGTCTGTAAACTTGCATTGTTGAAGTTGGAGAAGGTTTTATAGCCCACTCTATTTCACAAGGCTTCTTATACTGAGGTATAGTGAATCTTTTGCAGATGAATTGAAGTATTTAAAGTGCAAATGTTCACCACCATTAAAACTGAATTTGGGAACTTGCTTTACAGTCAACAACAGACAAATATTAACAGCAATGTCTATTCAAATTATGACACTTTTACATTGCACTGAAGTAAACCATTTAAATTAATTGATTCAAATTTATATATGGCCATCTGTCAGACATTTTAAGAATTCATGCCTTCTGGGTTTCTGTATTGATTGGCTGGGTTATTGCTCTCAACATTCTGAAGCAACATACTGCCATCATCTTTTAAACATGGAGGAGATATTCTTCTAGGACTCTTCAACCATTCCAGATGAAGTTGGTGTTAGGGATCAGTAACCCTTGTAACAACCAAGGGGACCTTAATCTTCAGTATCATTGCTGTGGAAACCTCAAATTCACCAGATATATTGATACATTACTGATTGTATCGCTGAATGCAATTCCAGGAGGTTGTGGGGGGTGTTAAGGTAAAATAAATCTCTACTAAATTTATTTTTCCAGATGGATGATTATAGCTTAATTTAATATTATCGTATGCAGAATGTGGACTCCAACTGTAAAAAGTCAGTAATTTTTATTGCATTATTCACTGAGATGAAAAAAAGAAACAGACCAAGCACATTGGGTCATGACTGGTTGTGGTGCAAGGCTGGTTTGATTCCCACCATTTCTGTTTGCCTTTGCTACAAGGATGTGTATCATTCACTGTACATTTCAAGGATTATACCACCAGAGTAAAACCCCTTTCTCTAATTCCTTTACTCTAAAGTGTTTTATTACAAGAAAATGAATGGTATTTGCAGAACTAGTGGCTGCTCCTTTTTGTATGCAGTATAGGTCTCCATATTGCAGGGCAGGTGCCACATATACTCGTGGAATTTGCAAGTAGAACTTATCAGTTACCATTCCTCCAAGAAAATGGGTACTTATGGTACCAAATGTGGAATCAACACCCCACACAGTTACTTGAAATTGGTTCAAGGAAGTTAGAGCAGTAATATGGAGAACAGTAACATCCCAGTAGATGTAGATGTGTCTAAGAAATTTTGAAATTTATGTCACCAGTGATATTGTTAGAGTTGGTGGAAATGGTAATGTTTCTAATTTGTGTTGGGAGATGCCCAGTTTGAGTCTTGGCTGGCATGACAGCTATGCTGACAGGCTTTTTTCATGGCTGTCTTAGTATAGGTACACGCAAGGGTAGTACACTGAACAGGTCCTGCTTCTTTCCATGTACATTCCAGTTTACTATTGACTCTCATCTCATCACACCAGTTACAGTTACTGACAGCCTTGTCAAAAGTCAAAATGAATATAAATGAATAGAAAACTTCATTGTTATCACAATATCAGAACTGTTATTGAGGAAGAGTTCATCAAATTGCATCTTGTTTTCAAATGATCTTCAATTAGTCCATCGACCATTTTGAGAATGTAACATGTAAATTAAGATTGATGTGGCATATGCTGTAAAAAGCTTAACTTGTGCATACTCCTAACAACAAAGAGAGCCATCTACAGAGAGCACGGTCTCTACTGTTGTGACATAAGTTTTTCCAGCCATCGGTGCACCCACCCCTCTTATGTACTCAGACTTGTCTTGATAGTCATAAACAGCTGCCTGTCTGGTTGTTTGAGATTGAATGTAGTCATTCAAACACTATGGTTCTGTTAGTGTTCTGCATTTCATACTAAGTTTTGCGGATTGTTTTGTTGCATACTGTGCTTTGTACCCATTTTTATGCTTGCTTTGCCTAACTTGAATGTGGTCACTTTTGGTTTATGCCTTTCTGATTTATACCCACTTTTTCAGGAACACAACTAGAGCATGAAGCAACAATGTAGATGATTGTATCGATTCAAATATAATGTTTGCTACTTAATTATTTATTTTTCTTCATTCTGAGTCCAAGAGGTGTGTCAGATTTGAAGACCAGGTCTATAGCCAGGCATATTACACATTTTGGACAGTAATAATTGAGTTGTGTTCTTGGAATGGTGACTGAAAATATAACTGTAGTTGGAGGGATACCTACCTCACTGCCAATGTATCCACCATATATCCCACATGGGTTGCTCTGGAATTGAACTTTGGAAAGCTGGGGTCAAATGGCATAAGCTTTAATGTGACCTAGGCTTAGTTTGTCAGTCTAATGAAGATGTAATTTGTCAGGTGTATGTGTGTGTGATTTACTAGAACATTTCAAAATTTTTATTTGATGTGAAAGAAATATGCATTTGTTTGGTACAATTTTTCACTTGTGGTTGATCATATGAATTGTTTGTGGATTCTTGTCAGGTGGGCATTTGTTACTTTGTATCATTATTGTTTGTTCATTTATATATACACACACTTAACTTGTTTCTCACATATGATGACAGTGGACAACTGTTTTGCATTTTATGTGAATCAGTAGTAAGAAGTGAAGCAGTATGGAATATACATATAAATAGCAAGAAACACCGTGAAAATATTGCCCGTGTAAAGAGGAAAAGAGAAGATCCACTGAATTGTGTGCAACCTTCTCTTCCACAACCTGTGAAGAGACCAGCACAAACTGAAGTGATCCTACCACCTAAAAAGCTTAAAGGTGAATGTGGCATGTCATACATGATATTTATTGGAGGTGTGTGGGTTCAGTTCCAGCAGAGGCCTAGTTGGTCTGATTTGGATATCTTATTTGAGTTTTTTTGGTTAATATAACGTAGCTTTATATGTTCACAAATTTATAGCATAATAATCATTCTAATGTTGTGCCATTCTACAAAATGAATAGGGTAATTTGGAGTGTGTGTATGGATTTGGTTTGAATGTTGTTATATTAAGATTGTTATAAATTTGTAGTGCATCCATTTCGTGTTATGAAAATGCTGTGTGGACTATGCACAGAAAGCACACATCATATTTGTAAGAGTATACTGAAAAATGTGTTCTGCACAAGATCAACAGTTGCAAACACAGATCAAATGAAACTTTACAGGAATAGATAATTTAGCCATTTCATACTAAGCAGGTAGTTTTTTGTCATAATAATTAATAAAGCTGACATCCATTCGCACTATGTATTTGTAATACCGTACTTGTTGTCAGTGTCAAGAGGTTAGAGAATGAGGTTTTACACATTTATGTCATCACCACCACCACCACCACCACCACCATCATCATCATCATCATCATCTGTCACAAGTTAGGCCTTAATAAACCTGTTTTGGTTTTTGTAATACTCTCTTTAAAGGTCTTCCAAGTCATCTTCAAACATGTGGTCTATAATATGGCATTACTTTTGGTATTCTGTTGTTCATTCCTGTTACATGTCTTAGCCAATTTGATTTGTATAATTTTAGTTTCTGGCCAAATGGTTCTGCTTTCATATCTTCCAAAATTTCTTCATTTTATGGTCAGAGGTATGTATCTCACTGTTCTTCAAACAATTTCATCTCGATTGATGTCGATCATTTTTTATACTTTTGTCTGTGTCTCCAAGTTTCACTTCTGTACAGAAAAATAGGGATAGCCAGTGCTTTATGTACTTTTATTCTTGAAGATTTCTGGACCAAATTTGTTTTAAAAAAAATTCCCAGTATTTGTGCAAATTTTGCTAGTTTTTGTAGAATTTCACAACATAGATATTTAACATTTTTACTTGTTATAAATATTTGTTATTCACAATGATTTTACATCTCACTGGGTCTTGCCCTAAAAATGCCATCAACTCAGATTTTTCTGCTGATATTTCTATTTCAAAATTTTTTGCTGTTTTGTAATGTAAATATTTGCCTCTGTAATTATCCTCTGAATCAGCTATGTTACTTGATTGTCTGCAAAATGAAGAGTGTTTATTTTTGTAGTGGTTGATAAAGTGATACCTTTTGTGTAAGTCTGGTTCTATTTGACTCTTATTTCATTTATGTAATTGTTGCATAAAGTGGGTGATAAAGGGCAGCCTTGCCTGAATCTGTGGCTAATTGTATGTTCTTCTGATAATTGAATGTTTATCCTTACTTTTATTTTGTGTCCAGAGTAAATTTCTATCATACTTTATAATGTTAAATTGAGAATATTTTGCTTTGTAATATTTCAAACATTTTGTTTCTTTTAACTTTGTCTAAGGCTCTCACATAATCAAGAAATGTAAATGAGTATCTAAATTAAACTCTTTTCTGTTTTTCATTCTAAACAATGGATTGATGCAAGAACTGCCTTATTGGAATCCATTCTGGCATTCCAAAAGTAACTGTTCTGCTTGTTGCAAGGGGTAGGGAAGTGCATTCAGTAACCTCTCCTACCCAAAGTCTATCCTCACCTACCTGTGGTACTTCCTTCCCTAACTAACATGGGTCTGGTGATCAAGTCACAGCAGTATAACTGTTCTATCATCTGCAGATGAAATGCTGCCAAACATGCCTGTCCAGAGGCTTAAAGGTGGCAACCCATCACTGTACTAGCTATTGGTGGGCTTTTAACCCAACCTAGGGAAGTAAACATTACTTTTGTGCTTCAGTGTAAAGACAACAGTACAGATAACACATTTCTGTAATTGCCTAAATATATCATTTAGTTTATTCTAATTACTGCCATTGTTGAGATCCAGGATATTGTTCTTGATTTCAAACTTTTGCTGTGTTCTGAATGTTGTATGCTTTCTTCTGGGTAATTCCCCGGTGTCTGAATTTTATATGCCGACGTTTCGGAACACTCTCACTGTTCCATCTTCATAGGAAGGTAGGTATGACCTACCTGCCTATGAAGATGGGACAGAGTGTTCCGAAATGTCGGCATATAAAATTCAGACGCCCTACCAGCCTATGAAGATGGAACAGAGAGAGTGTTCCAAAACATTGGCATATAAAATTCAGATGCCGGGGAATTACCCAGAAGAAAGCATACAACAGGATATTGTTGTCAGTATAGTGACTAGGCTATGGACTGGACAGCTCAGGAATATTGTTTGATTCCTGGTGGAGACAAGTGATTTTTCTCTTCTCCCAGTTGTCCGGACAGGCTCTGAGGGCTGCCTGCCTCCTATTCGATGTGACACTGTGCTCGGGGTAAATTGGCTAGGGTGTGAAGGTGACCACTTTCCCCACCTAGTGCCCAGGTTGAGAATGAATACAGCTCCACCTTCATCTTCCCATATGCCTTCACAGTGAAAATAAGGATACTATTACCTTTATCTGTATGTTTACATTTACCTTTACCTCTGTTCCCAACAATATAGAATTACCAGTTTGTGAAAATTTCACCAACTTTTTAGCACTTTCCCTGCAATTTGCTTTAATTGCCTACTGCGTTTGAGTAGTGGACATCTATCTTCTGCACCATACCATTGAGCTGTTGATGAGCTAATCATAGTTTTTCACCAAATGCAACACATTCATTAGTTGTGGGCCATTTTTATAAGCTAGTTTGTTTTGAACAGTGTTGTTTGTTATCAGGCATTCATAATTTCTAGGCAACCAATAATCATCCATATCATAATATGGATGCTGCCTGAGTATTGACATGCAATTACTGGATACCATGTGTATGCCGTTAAATACTTCTAGTGGTTGTTTAGAAATTGTGGAACAGAATTTTTAAAAATATGTTGGGTTAATAAAGCAGTTAGCAGCCAATGAATGTGCTGTATTTGATGGAAAACTGTGATTACCTAGTAGGTTATTTTTATTTCTTGAGTCATGGTAATTACTCTGTCACTGTTGTGCATGGTTGTGTGTGTCACATGTTCATTGTATCCAGTCTAGTGGAGTTTATTGCTAGAATGAATTTGAGGTTTATAGAACAGACCTTATTTGTTTTGTGATGAGTTTTAATTTAAAATATTAAGTAGTGAATAAATTTATGTATCTATCATTGAAATTTCAACTCAGTGGATGCAGGGGTAAGTGATCTGATCCTTTACGGTGCCAAAGTTAAGAATGTGTGGAACTACACATGCACTCCTCCATAAATTTTCATGGTATAGTGCTTTGACATGGGAATGACGTGATATTTTACACACCTTTTCATGTTAGTTTATAATGTTGTGCCCATGATGGTAGGAATTCTAAAAAATGCACCAGAGTTGAAAGTGCCTAAAGACTTCTTTGATTTGGGGAATGATGCTACTGCACAAGAAATGAATCAGATGCAGAAAACTGTAATGGAAGATGAAGTTGTTGCAGACAACGATTCTGAACCACCACATCAGCCGACCAAAACAGTTCCCTTGTGTCAAGAAGAGGCACTTCCGGAGGGTTTTTTTGATGACCCCCTACTGGATGCCAAGGTGAGTCAGGTATACAGTTGTAAAACATGAACAGAGTATTGTAAATATCAGAATAGTTATGTTCTGCAGTGTGATTGTTTAAATTTCTATTCAATTTTTTGTCATGTCTGACAAATTGTAGGAAAATATTTAAAGTCACTGCCACCAGGAGTAAGCCATCAAGTTGTGCAGTTACTTTGCCTGTGAAGTTACCAGCAACATAGTACATTTATTTTTTGGGTTGTGGGTTTTTGCTGTTCGAAACATCTTTCATGTGCTTATATAATGCGTGAAGTTCTCCATGCCAACAACATGATGACTGACCAACACAAGCAGTCACACAGATTAATTACTTGTTAAAATATTACTTTAATAATATTTAACAATACCTCTACGTAAAGGTTGATGATGCAATCTTGAAGCTTTCCCGGCGACAGAATTCAGTGAAATTTTCTCGGGCAGACAGCCACATCAAGATGTGACCTCTTTGACATCTTGATGGGGCTATTTGTCTGAGAATATTTCATTGAATACCTCTAAAGCTTGGTGTTCATAAACATAGTAAAGAGCACAGTTTGGTACAAGTCTGCATTGTACATGCAGGAACTCATTAAAAAGAGACATAATATATCTTACAGAACTTTGAAATATTTAATTGTGCAGTGCATATCTTTAATCTTTTCTGTCAGCATGGCAGCTGTTACGGGAGCTTTATGCATGCAAATTGTACATTCACCATGCATTCTGAGTCTGTTTTTCTCCTGCAATTCCACACACCTTGTTTCACTGAAGAGTTTTGAAGTGCTGAATTTTTGACCAGAATTGAACCTGGCGTTTGAAATTTTTCTACTCTTCTGTATGCTGTTCTTTTACTTTCTCTCTGTGAATCATGGCATGACTGTGTGGCCATGTCTTATTCCAGTACAGGTAAAATGATGTAACACCTGGCTGAGTCACTCATAAGCTTTGGGGGTCTGAAAATGTCATTCTTTTGGGGGTTCTGTTGTGAGCTGGATCAGGAGACAACAGCCTTCTCTGTCTTCCCTCTCTTGGTAGCCGACAGTCGGTCCGGGTATGTATTTGTGTTAGTCTTATCTTTTGGGGATTTTCGTTTTATTTGGGTTTTTTTTTTAATATGCTGCTGTCTGTCCAGCGATTGTCTTGAGTATATCCATGATGGGGGGTGTGAGAGTTGGGGGATGAGGAGGCTGTCTGTTTCTTGTTAATTAGTTTTCTGTGTTTTGGTTGGTTGGAAAACTTATATTGATTGATGCTTGTTTTAGAAATATCTCGTTTATGTATACAGTTTATGATCATAATAAGCATTACTGTTGTTGTGAAGAAAACTACTTGCTATGGTTGTGTCTATTTGTTTTTTCTGTTCTTTTGTTTTTGAAACTGTACCCATGTTGTATGATAATAATACATACACCTGGATATACATTGTTGTATTGATCCTGGACTGTAACTATTCCCCATGGGAGCTGACGGGGGGGGGGGGGGGGGGGGGTGGGGCGCCCCCCAAACTTTTGGGAAAGTTGGGGGGGGGGGGGCACTCGATTTTTTTTTTTTTTTTTTTA
>Ga0131853_10003405_pt1 | contig 28575 bp, 19 predicted proteins | sample TergutLab28metaG_FD_92764 | JGI IMG/M metagenome (GOLD analysis project Ga0131853, IMG submission 92764) | Labiotermes labralis P1 segment gut microbial communities from Petit-Saut dam, French Guiana - Lab288 P1 (version 2) (version 2) | ecosystem: Host-associated > Arthropoda: Insects >...
TAGAACTGTTTATGATATTCCATATAGTTTTATTTCTATTACTGGAACATGAAATTAAGCTATTATAGTAATTTTGTTTGGCTAATTTAATAACTCTCGTTAAAATTCTGCAGTATTTCTTATGGTATACAGTCAGATTAGGGTCATTGCTGTTTCTTTGAGCTATAAAAAGTTTTCTTTTGTTCAGACAAGAGATTTTAATTCCCTGTGTTAAACAAGCCTTATTTTTAGGTTTACACTGAACTTTTTTAAGTGGAAAGCATGAGTTAAATAATTTCAAGTAAGTATCTAGAAACTTATTAAAGCTAGTGTTCACATCTTTTTCACTAAATACATTATCCCATAGTTCGTAACTTAGTTTGTTATTAAAGTCAGAACTTGAATGTTTGTCAAATTTCCTGATTAAGGGGGCATTAGTATAGGGTTTATCTTTAAGTATGTCATATATAATTAAACATTGTGCGTCGTGGTCAGATAATCCGTTTATACTAGGGTATACTGAGAAGTTGTTGAATTTAAGGGTGTTTATGAAAATATTATCAATTATAGTCTGAGAATTCTTTTGTATTCCAGTTGGAAAAGTAACAATACTGGATAGACCATATGAGGTTATCAGTGAGTCCACAGAATGTTTAAAAGAGGAGTTTATATGATAATTTATATTGAAGTCACCACAGAGTATTATGTCATTAGAATTATTCTCAATTCTGCTTAAAATTTTTTCAAGGGTATTAATGAAGTATTGGAAATCTCCAGTTGGTGACCTGTAAATAGTCATAATACATAATTTAGAAAACTGTAAGTGGAGTTCAACTGCACATATCACAAGATCCTTCTCCCTGCAGAACTTATTCAAGTTTATCAACAAGCGTTGTATAGTTTCATGAGTAAAAATGCAAACTCCACCTTTTTTAAATGTATTTCTACAGAATTTAGCAATAAGGTTATAATTAGGTAACCAGAGTGTTTCATTTTCATTCATGTCAAGATGGTGTTACGATATGCATAGAACCTGAATTGGGATCATGTTCAAATAAACAGCTATGTCATCAATTTTGTTAATAGTAAGACCTCTAATGTTTTGGTGAAACATATTGAAATCTCTTTTGGACAACTGACCATTTATTAGACATTCCTCCACTATTTGAGGTACAGGTAAATCAACTAGATGATCCTGACATATATAGCTTTTTTGATCATCACAGTTTGATAGCTTTTCGTTTCCTATCTCCTTATTTATACCTCCCATAAAAAATTGTTCCCCCTAGTCACAGGTTGTTTCCTAACACGTTTAGGTGCTACTTCTTGCCTTTTATTGATGGTTATAAGTGGCACCCCCTCTTCCACCTCTTCTTCTGAGTCGTTCGTTACGTTGTGTGCAACCTCAGTTGTAATACCATCTAAACTTGGTCTTTCTTGAGTGGTTTGGTCTTGGTGCTTCTGGCTATCTATTTCTTCATCAACATGCCATTTCATATTGATGCAATCTATAGGGACTATTATATCTTGATCAGTATCTTGTTCCATTGCTGTTGATGTTGGCGACCCAGGGTTTTCATTCCATTCAAGGGTAATGGGAGCTAGCTTCTGGTTTGCGAATAGTGTTTTGATATTATCTGCTGTTTTTCTTGCTATGTACTCTCTCCCTTTCTTATTCATATGAAGACCATGTTTTGTGTAATGTTCCCTCTCTGACCCCATATCAGTAACCTCAGTATGGTTGTACCTCTTCATTATTTGTGTTAGTTTTCTATTAAATAACTTTACTTCTCTGTTTACACACGATGACTCTTCTAAGTCAAACCTATGAGGGGCATTCATTATGATCACATTCGTGTGTCTTCTATGCTGCGCGAATTGTGTTACACATTTGAGTCCTTTCACTGCTTCGTTTTTACTTATATTATTAGCCCCTCCACATACTATTACCACATCTTTTTGTGTTAAATGGTCAAGCTCCTTCCTTGCTGAGTGTGTAATCACTTCTAAGCCTGTGCCAGGGTTAACATAACCTGTTACTTCGTACGAATTTCCAAGGTAATTTGATATTTTTTGTGCGCACTCCCTGGCATGGCTGTCCCCTATCAAAATGACTTTATGGCCCTTATTTTTTTTATTCTACTTGCTTAAGCTTGTCACACTACGCGATTTCTCCAGTTTCTGTCTATCTGCCATCTCATTCTGCTCCTGTAAGTTTTGAATATGAACTAGAATGAGAAAGGTGGAGCATGCAGCATGCATGGGCAATAGGGCATATCCTTGTAAAATTGAGGTTGGAAAGCCTAAATCAAAGACACCACTTGGAGGATTGTAGGGTAATATTAAAATGTACATTAAAGAAATGGGGTGGGAAGATCTGGATTTGACTCATCTAGCTTGTTGCAGGACCAAATTGTGGACTCTTGTGAACATGGTAAAGAAGTTTCAGGACACAGAATTTCTTGGCTAGCATAGTGGGAATTTCTTAGGAAGGACTTGGCTCAGGGAAGTTAGTTATTAATTTATTTAGCAGATTCTTTTCTAATAATTATATTTTAAGTGTAAGGTAATAATTATTTGTATAAATATGTAAACAAAGAATTCAAAAGTATTATTTACAAGGTAATTGTGCATGTAGATAGGTGTCTTTAGTGTGTCGTGTTTGCTTTGTGTTGTAACTGTGTTTCATTTCCAGGGGTTTTTTGAATACAATGTGTTCTGGTTTTACTTTTTCCACACCTGTTTAATAGGATTTCTGGAATGTATGTATCATCATTTCTATCTCAGACAGTAAATGTTGGTGTTTCTTTTAAGAACTTTCTTTAACTCTGTGCATATGTAATATAATATGCTTTAAAATGGGAGAAACATATACACTTCTGAAAGGCATAATCAATATATACGAGACGGGATAGCATAGGCGGTATAGCGACTCACTACAAGCTGGATGGTCTGGGGATCGAATGCCGGTGGGGGGCGAGATTTTCTGCACCTGTCCAGAGTGGCTGTGAGGCCCACCCAGCCTCCTGTACAGTGGGTACCAGGTCTTTCCCGGGGGTAAAGCGGCCGGGGCCTGGCGTTGACTACCCACCCCCATCTAGCGCTGAAGTTAAAGAAAGAGTAAAGCTATACCTCTACTCCCCCTCTTGGGCTTCGTGGCCTGTTATAGGGTGAACTTTACCTTTTACATTTAATTAATTAATATATACTCATATATAAGCCAAAATTTTAAGTTGACTTAGTTTTTATTTTGAATTTTATGTTCATTACGTTATCTGTTAGAGATATAAAACTGTGATTTGCAGTTAATGAGGTCAGCACTGGATCTAAGGATGGAAATGGTAAGCGAAGCGCTGGTCAAATAGAGGGTCTGAGGGTGCAGAAAATATATTGGAGTCATGGGCAGCTTTTGGCAAGGCTTGTATGGACACCAAAGCCCACTGTGAACGAGTTTTTCTCTCCGAGGTACACAATTACCTGGTGGTCTGGACAGTGCCAGGGGCCTGGTGTTACCACTGCGCAGCCACACAGCCAGCTAGCGGCAACTACAGAGGTATGTTATGATAATGTAATGCCATATGAGACCTTAGTTTCAGTCTTTCTTTGGAATGCTAAGTCAGGAACCTTGATTTTTAACTTTAAAGACCCTCCTCTCCTAGGGGGCAAGTCTCACTTTATGTCCTGGGAAAAAATATTGTGCGGTTTACAAAATAACAGTTTCACATTAATTTGCCTCATCTAGTATACTGTGGGAAATAGGCATTCATTCAGTAAAACTAAAATAATCAACACTGTTAATACTAAACCACACCGTTAGGCCTGTTGCTGAGACAGTTCCATCCATCTTGCAATCATAAAACCTGTTCTATAAAGGTTACTCCACCAAAATTATATGTTCATTCTTTGTCTAGTCCATGTTTAATTAAATGATCAGCTTATCAAAACCACTTAGTTTTTAATATCACTGCAATCTGAACTGTCATATAGAAATATCAAATTCTTTGTTATGCAATATTGTTGATTTCGCTCCTACTCCATCCAGTTTATGTTGAAATATTGTTTCCAAATACTTGTAATTTGTGTGCATCCCTCACAGGAAGGACCACATATTTTCATGCCCGTTTCAAATAACTACTAGAGTGATGCTGTGTTATATTTTTAATAGAAGGTAGAGTGTCTTGCCTGAAAATTAAAAGTTTATAACACCATATGATGAACAGGATATTGGTAATCTCTGGAACATACTCTTACTTACTTACTCACTCACTCACTCACTCACTCACTTTCACTTACTTACTCATTCCCTCATTCACTCACTCACTCACTCACTCAGTCAATGGAGCAGAGTCCTTCTTGAGAAGCTAACCAGTTCTCAACTAGTCAAGAAATTCCCTGCTATTTATGGAACTTGAAGGTTCATCATCACGTTTACAAATGCCTGCCACATGTTATCCCTATCCTGAGCCAGATCAATCCAGTCCATACTCCCCTATCCCACTTCCTGAAGACCCATCTTAGTAGTATCCTCCCATCTATGTCTGGGTCTTCAGAGTGGTCTCTTACCCTTAGATTTCCCCACCAAAACCCTGTATGCACCTCTTGTGTCCCCCATACATGCTATATGCCTCGCCTAGCTCATTCTTCTCGATTTGATCACTCAAATAATATTTGGTTAATGAGTACAGATCATTGAGTTTCTCATTATGTAGTTTTCTCCACTCCCCTCTTACCTCGTCCCACTTAGGCCCAAATATCCTGCTCAGCACCCTATTCTCCAACACCCTCATACCACGATTTTCCCCCAGTGTGAGTGACCAAGTTTCACCCCGAATCAAAACAACAGGCAAAATTATAATTCTGTATATCTTAATCTTTATTTCCTTAGATAGAACCTGGAGTGCACTGAATGATTGCAAGTGTTTCCCGACTTTAATCTGCTCTTAATTTCTTCCTGAATAGAATTTTGATTCCTTAAGGTTGTTTGCAAATATTTGAACTGTCCGACCCTTTCAAATGAATTATTATCAATCTTTATATTGTGACTGTCCTGAACTTACTCTACGAAAAGCAAAATGTTTTTTAAAAAATGTTACAGGTTGTGTGTTAAAAAAAATGTGGTTTGTCGAATGTTATCCAATTTTAAAAACCTTTCACTGTTTCGACTCCTTTCTGCATATTAGGAAACAAAATGCTTCTTTCTGATTTCCATTACTGCATCTTCTTTCTTTTAACTTTCATTACAATTATTTACGTCATGAATTATAGCTATATTTTTCTAAGAAAAAAGATGTTACATGAAATATATAAAAATAAAGCAGGCCATTGAATGCCCAAATATATATAGTGAAAGAACCAAATAACAAAAGCATTAATCCAGGTTTTGAACATTTTTGTAGAATACTTTTCTTTATCCATGAGACTTGCCAGTGGTTAAAATTTCCCCTGAATGGGTTACGGGCCCAGAGCAGGTTTAAGTCCAGTGGTAGGAACTGACAGAAGGAATCATGGTACACCTTTGAAGAGACTTCTGGGTACGTGAGACCGGAATGGGTCAACAAGTGGCACAACTCCATGAAAGATATATGATGATGATGACTTTTCTTTATTAAAGAAAGAAAGTACACTTATTATATTTTTTATTGTTGGATTTCATAAATTATTAAATGCCATAATTCCAAGTTGGTTGAAGTGCGCCACCACACCTTGCTGCAGGTTCTTTTGTTTCAAGGCTGCACCTTACATTCCAGAATTAAACCTGAACTCTCACGTATCTAAAATTCATGAACAATACACTATGAGGGAACAGTTAAAAACATACTTACATTGTGAAACTGTGAGATAATAGCAGTAAATCTGTAGGATTTGAAGTCTGTACAATATGAGAGCAAGCATTATGAGTTCTACTAAAACATCATTTTAACAATGTTCTTCTTTAAAGTTATAATCTATATGAATTTAATGTATTGTAGTTTAGTGAGAACAAAGATTATTTTTGTTATGTAAATATACTCTTTGTTATATGCTATTTTACTGCATAGGTGTCGCAGTATGACTTGTATGGTTTGAGTTTCTGCTGTAAATATCGAGTGGCAGTAGGAGAAACAAATCCAGGTGGGGGAAGTATTCACCAACGTGAGGCCACTCTCATATTCATGACTCCAGCTTGCAGTGACTTGCAGGACACCAGCCCCAGCAAGGATAAGCTTGATTGCTCCCAGTTCAGCAGGTGTCTATGAGACCTTCAGTGCATCATGATCTGTTATGAAGCATGCAATGATTTGAAGCACCATTGAGAAAACATAGTTAAAAAGAAGCCACCAAGAAAAAAACTATGCAATTTGTATTGTGGTCTTCTGTGTTATGACACCACGTACTGCAATACAGGGTACAAATATTTCGTAAGAACACACAACCCCATCTATAGGGTTGCCTCAAGATGGAGGCGATATTTTGCTCCAAAATGCTGGTATGCATCTGCTGGACTACATGCTGCCATAATACAGAAGACAATAACATAAATCTTTGCTAACATGAAAATCTCAAACTTAAGACATTATGTGTAATTATTTCATAAAGTCACATAAGGATACAACATTACATTCATGCTTCATGTAACATAAAAACATTTATAAGTTGTTCAGTAACTGAGCTGAGAAACAGAACTTGCATTAACGCTTCAAAACATAAAGTTCATCTAAATAATGTATACAAATCCAGTTCCTGCTTCACATGAAATAAACAGCATCTGTATTACAAATGTTAATGCAGTTTGTGGAACTATAAGTGAAAGAATAAGCAGTGAAAATAAGGTTTTTCATGGTACTTCACATATTACCTTTCAAGAACAGATACAAATGGATTGAAACATTCTCTTCTGTTGGCCTGAAGTACCATATCACATGGATAATTCACTTACAGCATGACACAGACTCAACCTCACCTTACTAGCAACATCAGCACACAGCAGAGACGAGGGTTGTGACATCCCATGTTCGCAATATCACTGAGTTAAACATTAAAAAATCCCGGAATGCATTTCCAAGAAACTGAAATCACATTCACACAGTTCCATGTGTATGTATGATTAAGTCTTGAAAATTAGTAACAAGTGGCTCTGAGTTCACATACTTGGAAATAAAACAGGAAATTCTTTAATTGTGTTTGTCAGTTCAATTACTTTCTGAGGCTTTGTGAATAAGAGGGAGTAAATGATTCAATTTCTTATGCATAACAAGGTTTTGAGGTGGGTTCTATAATGTTGTTATACACATGTTGGGGGTATGATGACAACCAACCAGAAGGGATACAAAAAATTTTTCCCATACTGATATGAAACACCATGATACAGAAAAAACATGATTATTTTGGGTTTGATGGACATAAAGTGTGAGGTGAAGAACAAAATACTAGCTTACATGTTTAAGTTACAAAATATTTCCTGCAAAATGAAATGGGAAGTGTTACATTGATACATTGAATGTTATAGTTCCTGGAACAAAACAAATTATATACCACAATACTTCATTGGAATATATTTAGAAAATTACATTACTTGATACAAATAGAATATGTGCAAATATTTCAGCAGGGAGTACTGTGAATTCACTGTGTTGCCTTTTTAAAATGTGTTTATTTCTCAAGCTTTGTATGTATGTATGTATGTATGTATGTATGTATGTATGTATGTACACATTTCTAGTATTTTTTTATTTTAAAAGTTAAAGTTTTGTAATGTTTCTTGGATAACCCCAATACAGTTTCATAAACTCTGTTATTGTATTTGGCATGGATCGTTCTGAGTATCTATATCTTTTTACTTTTGAACATTTTGGTGGAGGGGAGAGGTAGCCCAACAAAGTCATCTTCCCCATGCCTTTTTTCTGCTCCACCTCTATATTCATTTCTCTCTCTTCGTCTGTCTGTCTATCTGTCTGTTCCCTCCCTCCCCCCAACCCCTACTCAGTACAGGCTCTCGTATCCTTCATACAGACCTCACTAGCTGAGGTATCATTTCTGGAGTCATGACCTAACATAGTTGAGGGGTCATTTAGTTCTAAACAGTTGTATGTAATGCAGTTTTATCCATGTGTGTTTTTGGAAAGTCAGTAAGATTAAGCATAGGTACTCTCAGAAAATGCAGCTGCAGTTGCCACAAATTTTACAAATTTTGTCATGCTAATGGAATATTATTTTAGGTCACAACCATCTTATCTTCTCAGAAATACCCAACGTTTGATTTGTATTTACCTTTCCACACTGAGGAACAAACTAGCTTGTGTCTCTTGCATGCCCACTCTCAGGGAATATTTATCATGTTGGTTGCATCAGACAGGCTTCAAAGTATCAGTTCTGTCCACCCATAATAATTCATTGGTTTATTAAGAATTATATTAATTTTAACACCAACGTTTAGTAGAAGGCAGTCTGTTTAGTTATGGCATTTATGTTTTAAGTTGCAAAACATTCAGCACACAACTCTTATCTCACTTCGGTGCAACCGCTAATGCCAATATTTCATCTGCCACTAACTTAACTTTCTCACATGATGCACAAGCTCCCACACCTGAAACGTTTATATAGAACCTAGTGTTACTGTTGGATAATATAGTATACATCTGGTCTAAGATGGTACTATTCCTAGCAGTTGGTATTGCCTGGACTGAGCAGTCTTCACTCACCAGAACAGAAGTAAAGTGCATCTTTGTCCATCCTGTCATAAACCTACACTAGGGTTTATACAACATAGTCACAGCTGTACACACACTAAAATTAAGACTAAAGAACATAATAATAGGCAAAACATTAACATATTCATCAGAAACCTGGAAACTAATGAAGAAAGATAGAAAACAAATGAACATTTTTGAAAGGAAAGTGTATAGAAGAATTTTAGGTCCAGTATATGACAATAAAAAAAAAATCGGTGGATATTAACCAATAAAGAAATTTATGCAACTGTTAAAAAACCTGCTATAAAGGAGACAATAAGGTTAAATAGATTACATTGGTTTGGGCATGTACAGAGAATGGAAGAAAATAGAATTCCCAAAAGAATATTTTATATGAATTTGGGAACAACAATATTGAGAGGCAGACCAAGAAATAGATTGCAAGACGAAGTGAGAGAGGATGGAAGAATAGTTGGTGGAGAAGGGTGGCAAGAAAAAGTGCATAACAGAGAGGAATGGAAGAAGCTCTTGCGAACTGCAAGGAATCATCTCATTCTGCACATGCCAATGGAATGACTGAATGAATGTACACACTTCAATTGTTCCAGAAAACTTAAGTGTTCTAAAACCCTGCTGTGAGTATGTGTAAAAACTAAACATCCGAGCTTGACTAATTCCCACGGTTTATGTGACAAGCTGGAGTACCCATAAATTTACAATGGGGAGCAAAGAATAGCCTTACATCAAGAAGTGTCAAATCCAAACCAGTGGTAACATCATGTTCTGCAGCGTTTCCTCTACAGATGATGGAACAGTTGTACCACTTTGACTCGGTCCCCAGAGCCTCATTATTGAGGACAGGTTGCACCATAGCCAGGTGAGGATGGGGTTTGGGTAGGAGAGGTTGCTGAATGCACTTTACTACCCCTTGAAACCCATCATATGTGATCCTGACCCTAAAATTTGTGTATATACTGATAATGTTTGCAATGGGGGAGTATTTCAGACCTCATTTCCCCAGTTTGTTTGAGAGGCAAAATATAAACCATAGTGTACACAGTTGGTGGAAAAAAATATGTGATAATAAATACCACATCTGTAAAAAAAGTACTGCCCTTCTGTAATTTGGTTTTCCCAATGTGACATGTCCATCAATGCTCCAGTTGTTCTTAATATTCTTTGGTACAGGATTTTAGGTACTCACCGGTGAGGATTCATAATGCATTATGGGTTAGGACATCATATAGTCTGGTACATGGTTGTGAAATTTTTTGGAGGAGCAGTCTGGGTCTATCTGCACAGGCCATCTGATTGAGACAAAATGTCCTGACTGAAACCTGGGTACCCAACAATCAGATTACATAGTCCCATTACCCGGTACACTATAATTTTGAATCTTAATATTCTGAATTTTCCATGCATTGTATCACCATTTATTAGACACCAACTACATACATGTATTAGGCAATAAATGTACATTTTTTACATTATATTTTGAAATGAACAGAAATATGTCAGAGAAAATACAATGTAATATTTTTTTTGTTCATGGGTCCTTGCATCGTGAATCAAATTTAATAATTGTCCAACAAGATGCGACTGTATTCAGTTCATTATATTTCTGTAGGCAGCTCTACATGTTTCGGGTGTTGACACCCATCAACAGGCGCTCATACAACACCCGAAACATGTACAGCTGCCTACAGAAATATAATAAACTGAATACAGTCGCATCTTGTTGGACAATTATTATATGTAGTATTAAAATAGTAAGTTATATAGCCTAATAAGTGTATTTAGTTTGTTTGCAATAATTTTGAAGTTTGTTGTTTTTGAGCGCCGTTGCGTACGCCAAGGTGATAAGATTCGGTGTGGTATAGCAGGAGGCTGTTTTACCGATGTCACCTTACATAGTTCCATAATTTACCACCAGGAACATGCTTTCTTTGCGGCCACTGATTCACGCCGGCTACGTGCTAGCCACTTGTGTCGCTGTAATTTCACTTTGCGGAGATAATCTGTGCCACGGAACGTACAGGCTGTCAGAGGCACAGAGTATATAGTATAGGTCAGAGGTATTCATCTGTGCATCGACAGTGCAGCAGTCGGATATTTATTGATGCCGTAGAGAGAGTCGGTTGCTGTAATTATAGTTATATGTTTGTGTAATTTGTCCGTATAGCATGTCGAAGAGGAGTTCATTAGATGAAATTAAGAAAGGTGGCTGTCTTAATACTTGAAGAAATATTTTAAGAACAAAAAACGTTTATTAGAGCTATAATAACGGCGAAGGATTATGATGTATCACTCTAAGGAGTAGAATAACGTTTTGTATGTCATAATGATTTGAATGTTGTAAGAAGTGAATAGTCTAGCTTCGGGTGTATCAGAATATTTGTGTTGGATTTACGTACAGTTTATTTAAAATCAGGAACTTTTTACAGTGACTTAGTGCACTGAAGTCTTTTGAAGCAATATTTTTATTGCTGCGTTACGAAGTTGTATGACTTGAAGTGTGACACTAAACAGCATGTGGGTTGTAGGACTAAATACTCTGGAAAAGGGAGATAGGCATTATGATTTTATCCTAAACGTGCGTCTTGAAAGAATTTAGAGCTGTAATAGATTGTGAACTAAATTATAGCGTCTCCTAGATTTAATCTCCACTTAATTTTATAATCAATTTTTTTTAACTTGTCATTGTCATCCTCACAAAGGCTGTATTTACATTTTGCAATGTTTTTAGGTGTTCGTACCTTATTTTTTTGAAGTTTTATTTATTTACTGTTAACAGAATTACCAATTAATTATTTTAACATTATTCATGCCATGCAATGAGATATAATCCATTTTGTAAGACCAACAACTTACACATACAATTACATGTACATGATATCAGTCCACTCCACAACTGAAATGTGGGAGTGGACTGATAACATGTATATACGTTTATGTGCAAGTTGGTGGTCATATAAAACAGATTACAAATTCAGTGTTTCTAAGTGAAAATAATTTTTCCTAGTGTTAGTGTTTTACATTAAAATATATTTGGTAAGTTAAGTATTATTTAGGTAATGGAGTCAAAGTGCATGATGTCATATCCCAAAAGAAACTCTTAAAGCCAAAATGCATTTTAACGTTTGAGATTAATGAATAATATTGCGGTTAAAGTTCACATTAATTCATGGATCTCCTATGTTACCTGCAAGGTTCTGTTTTTGTTGGTCTCTCCCATCATTCCTACGTATCAGGGATGCCACAGTAACACAGAAATTTTGAGGACAATGTTGGTACTATACAAGGGCTTATTTGGTAGAGGTGTGTTATGTTATAGTGGGGCATTATTTTGTCTGACAACTCACATTGTTTTGCTCAGTCTGTTTTTGCATGCTGTCAGTAGGCATGGCATTAACCACAGTTTTAACTTCCATGAGTCAGGGTCCCTGCAGTTTTATACAGTGTATTGCAGTTAATGTTACTGTTTACTTGCCATATGTAGAGAAGGTGCTGAAAGTGTTTTTTTAGTTTGCAGATGTGTGTCACAACAGGCATGTTTTTCATTGCATATTGAAGCGTTTTTGAGTTAAGCAAGCATACAGGATGTTAACTAGCAGCAAGTATGGGGCAAAATAATGTCATAATTATTATATGTTGTATATAAGGTACCTGTTCTGCAGTTGTGTTAAACGCATTTTCACATAAACATGATTGTTTAGTGCCATATATTACAGATGTATTTTGTTTGCAAAGTGTTTCGTACGGGGAAATAATAGGTGTAACAAACACTATAATAAGTAATGTGAAATTATAACCATTATCTATTCTACTATGGTGAGAAAATGTGAGTTAAATATTCAAAAATATTTCTTCAAACTTTATTGCAGTATGTGCACAATTTATGCACCATCTAAGGATTTTGTGACTTTGTGCAAGTTGTTCAGGATGGGAATTAAGTTTTTGTAATATACATGCTCAAGGTGTTTTTAAGATTTTGTATACCATTGCATATTGGCACCTTGTATGCCCAATTTGCAGACTGTTTGGAGAGAAAATATACCTCATTTGACCAAATGTTGATTGAATTCACAGTTTAGTGGTATTAGATTATGTAAATTTGTTTACTGACATGTTATAGGGTGAATTTGTTTAAACATTTTTGTTCACAGTTATATTTTCCACAGTTATCCGAACATATTATAAATTATACTTATTCCTGTAGATAATGCCATGAGTCTTATCTCTCAACAAAATGAGTGACCGAATTTAACACATGTGAATAAAACATACAGTTAGATTTTTTCGGATATCAGGATGATCTGGGTAAGACATGGTGCAATTTTGTAGATAAGTACCAGTGTGCTAAACTTCATGGTACAGTACAGTGCCTCATTTTTGGCCATTGGAGGAGTTAACAGAGTTTGTGGACAGGCCTAATGGGTGTGGTGAAGTGGTGAGAGTTGGGTATTTATTATCTTGGAACTTCATTCTGACAAGGTCCACTGTACTTACAGAGGTGGAAAGAAAACACCAGAAACAAACATGAGGCTGCCATGGCACAAGCGACTTGCTCTTATCCAACCATTTTAAAATTCCACTAGCCAAAATCCATTCACTGCATGATATAACATTCCAGAAGACCATAGTCATCCTACTTACTTACTAACTTACTAACTCCATGGAGCAGAGTCCTCCTTGAGAAGCTAACCGGTTTTCAGCTAGTCAAGAAATTCCCCCATTTTATGGAACCAGAAGGTTCATTACTCTATTCACAAGTGCCTGCCACCTGTCCCTATCCTGAATTAGCTCAATCCAGTCCATACCCCCACATCCTACTTCCTGAAGATCCATCTTAATATTATCCTTCCAACTATGCCTGGGTCTCCCAAGTGGCCTCATTCCCTCAGGTTTCCCCACCAAAACCCTGAATACTCCTCTCCTACCCCCCATATGCACTACAAGCCCTGCCCATCTCATTCTTCTCAATTTTATCACCCGAACAATATTGAGTGAGGAGTACAGATCATTAAGCTCCTCATTATGTACTTTCCTCCACTCCCCTGTTACCTCGTCCCTCCTAGGCCCAAATTTTCTCCTCAGCACCCTGTTCTCAAACGCCATCAGCCTGCGTTCCTCCCTCAGTGTCAGCGACCAAGTTTCACACTCATACAACACAACAGGCAGAGTTATAGTTCTGTATATCTTTAAATTTTTGGATAGCAAACTGGAAGACAGAAGATTCTGCACTGAATGATAGCAAACATTCCCTGACTTCAATCTGCTCTTGATTTCTTCCTGAATAGAATTTGATTTGGAAAGGTTGTTCCCAAATATTTGAACTCTTCCACCCTTTCAAGATCTATTATCAGTTCTCATATTATGACTTTGTCCTGCATCCTGATCTCGAGATGTGACCATGTACTTAGTTTATCAGCAGTTACTTCTAGTCCAGTGTCCTTACTAGCCACTATCAAAGCTTCTGTGTTTTCCTTTATAATATATACGCTTCCTCCCGATATGTTAACATCATCAGCATAAACCAGAAGCTGATGTGTACCATTTAATTTCAAGCCATCCTGGTTTACCTGAACCCTCTTAATAGCATACTCTAAAGCAAAGTTGAAAAGCAGTGGAGATAAGGCATCTCCTTGTTTCATACCATTCCTAATGGGAAACATGTCAGACAAATGCTTGTCTACCCGGACTCTGCTATACATTTCTCTCAGACACTCCTACTTGCTACTGTGAAAATTAAGGTCTCACATTTTTGTAAATATTTTATATTTGAGCAAATATGGTACCATTATATTTAGAAGTGGAATATGCAAAGCCTCTCAGTGAAGTCTAAAATTATTATTATAATGGCTTGAGGATGAGGCTAATTATGACATCATCTCAACTTTGCCAGTGTTTCACCTTGCTCAGGGTCTTCCCATAATGGATCGGAATCTGATCAGAGCCCAGACAACACAGCAGGAAAGGATGATGGTGCCAAAAAACAGAAACTTTCTTTTGGTTATGGAAAGCTATCCTTTACAAAGCCTGAAGAAAAAGTGACAGAGGCAGCCACTAAGAGAGGAATTCAAATAAAATTAGGCTCTCAGGTAATAATAAAATGTACATATGATGTAGATTCTAGAGTTGTGGGTGCAGTCAAGAAATTAGAAGCCTGGATTTAAATTCCCCCCACCCACTCCCCCACACCCCAAAAAAAAAAGACTGAAAATATATTATTGTCGGTATTGTATAGAAATTGTACATTTTTGTCACAGAAGTGCTATATTGCAACAAGGTCTTTGCAAGATGGCAAGAACATGTAGAAATTATTAAAAACCTTACAGATATAAGAAATACAAGTAAGCTGCAAAGATCGTTCCTTTGTGGGCATATACATATATTCTTCTGTTTTAGCCCAACAATTTTGTGCCTTAAGCTGAACAGAGTGGTAAGTAGTAGATTACTTGCTTCAGTCCTGATGCCCCATCCCTTTCATCTTTGGTGGAAATTTAATAAGGGATATGAGGTCTAGTATTTTATTTTGAGTAGTGCGACTAAGATAAGTCTTCTTCTCCTTCTCCTCCTCCTCCTTTTTTCTTCTTCTCTTCTCCTCCTCCTTCTTCTTCTGTTTCTTCATCTTCTTCTTCTTCTTCTTCTTTAACCCAACATTGGTTTTGGTTTTCTGCAGCAAGCCTTTCAAGGTTTATCAATCTTTAACAAGCTGGATCTAATTTCTCAAGCTTAGCTTCTTTAAACCTTTTATTACTTCATCTCTCCATTTGTTCTTTGATTGCCCTTCGGTTCTTATTCCTATGGGGTTCCAATCAGTGATGGACTAAGACAAAGAATGGGTCTTTATGTTGTTCATTCCATGCATTGTAGATGACGAATTCATAACACACAACCAACAAAATGCACTGTGTATTTCCTGAGGAATTTTATTATAATAATACGTACTAAATGAAAGTCAGCTTTTGTTAAGTACAAAGACTGTCTCTGACATTCTGTATATGAATATCCAGTATGCTTATACAACTATTCTACAAAGAATTGTTTGCATTTTACCTATTTTACACTTTTACACCATGTCAGCTGTGTATAAAAGTGACTGATTTGGTTTTATGTGCTATTACTTTGGTTGGGTTTCCTGATGATCGTCCCCTGTGGATCAAAACATGTAGGAATATTCAGTGTGATATTATAATGTAAGTATCTAAGGAACTATATTGTGCATTTTGTTGGTTGAGTGTTTTGAAATGATGTGTCCTGTGTGTTTGTGCAGTAGTTCATGCATAACAGTCATACTTGTTCACTAACTATATGACAGCCAATAAATTTGTTTTGTTCTTTCCCTCATAATGTTTGTCATTTGTCCCAAATGCAATCATGGAAGTTTCAGTGACATATCCCACGTTTTCAGAACTTTTTTCCAGTAGGTAGCTTCGTGTCATATCTGTGATTCCAAAGTACACATCATCCATATTTTCATGTAATGTCAAAAGTTGCTGAAAAGACACATAGTCATCAAAATGAGCTGATGATATTTCATATGAATGAGTGTATTTTCAAGTTCTGCCAGTCAGGAAAACCTCATTCCCATATGTAGTTGTTTTCCTAACAGTGTCACTAAAAAACTAGCATGATTGAGAGTGTGTTCTTTTGGTTTGGACAGTTTGCCTGTATGGCAGCATTAACAATTGTATAATATTTTAAGTAAACAGCTCAGCCACACATGAAAATTTTCAAGTTTGAAAATCCACTGCAGCACTCTGCAGAAATGTAGTGTTCATTTGCACCTGTTGACCAGCCTTATCTCAATATAATGGAAACTTGTGACCTCATTATTAGAATTGTTCCTGGTTAGTAGTTATACCACATACATATGATTTGTGTAAGGATAATTTGTCCCATAAATATATTTTGTATTTTCCAATAAATGTAGTACATATTTTCCACGTATAATTAGTGTCAAGTTCTTATTTAGTTTTAATTTAAATTGTATCATTATCTGTTGATGTCAGAATGCGTGTCAAATCTTAAGTTTCTTGGTTTGCGAGTTCCCAGACACTCAAACAGTGCAGCTGATAGCTTCATTATTCTGGGATATTGTATTCTGTTATTTGGTGTTTTTCGTAGTGTTTCAAGACCATGTGATGGACTTAGAAAACACTGAACAGCAAACACCCAATGACAGAGTGCAAAGTCCATGTAAAGCAAAGATCTCACCCTCATTGTTTGGCTGTTGTAATTACAGTAGTCAGACTTACTGAATATGTTAGTTAAATTGGTTACAACACTTCCTTTCTTGTTCAGAAACCTGTTCAACAAAGCGGTGCAGTTAAGTCACAGTCCAGTGCAGTTGCAGCAGCATTTAACTTAGACGAAGAGGAAGAACCTGAAGAGATGCCACCAGAAGCACGCATGCGAATGCGTAATATTGGCAGGTATGAATGAATACCAGAAGAATGTTGCTTGGAATTTTCGATTATGGGCTTCTTTGACTAATTACATTTAAATGTGTATATTATAACTTGAATTCCCAAATTCTGGTGAAATAACATCCTCATTGTCCTTATGGAACCAAAAGTTCATCACTGCCATTGAAAGAAACTGACTTTTTGGTCCTGTCCTAAAAGTACGGCAAAGTTGTCCCTGTGTATGCCATGAAGGTGCACAGAAGTTAAGGTACTGCTGCATTTGATCTTAATGTTGGCTCTAGTTGGAGATGTGTGGTTATCTGCATGACTTCACCACTGCACCCATTGAATAAGGAGCTGGGTGGGCCCCAGAGTGGGCCTGAACACTTTGAGACTGACACTTACTGGGAATCAAAGTCCTGTTCTAAGCAAGGTCACTAAGCTTGAATAAATAAATGATAATGTAGCATATCATTATGGGACAGGAATAAACATGAAGGCTTCCAGGGACTCAGATCAGGAATTACTTCATGTGGAATAGTTTGCAAGCATTTTAACTGAGGGAAAGGTAGATAGTGGAAGAATGTGCCCTGAAAATTTGTGGTGACAAAATGAGGTGAAATATTCTGGGACTGACACCCCTGTCAGGTTGTTTAAATCAGTCAACATCTTAAAAACTGACACTGTCTTGATTATCAGTGTCTGGATATGACTTCTCACACACACACAGTCCAGAATATATGGCTGTACCAGGCCATGGCTCATGAAAGGATATGATCCAATAGGGGTTAGTGGGTTGAATCAACAGATTGTTGCTCTTGGCCTCAGATACTGGACATGAAATGTATTTTGACAACACATACAGATTGAGCAAGGCTACTGGACACATGGTCCTCTTGGTAATGGAAGCCATAGAAATACATTTACATTGAAACAACTTCAACAGGTAGGAGGGCTTCACATCAAGTTGAGCATGACAGACATTAATGAAATTACTAAAACAGAGAAAAAGAAACACTGATTGAGAAGCAAGGCCAAGCACAGCAGTCTGTTGATGCCACCAACCATTCCCTATTGGCTCACATCCTTTCATGAGCCCTGCCCTGGTACTGCTGTATATTCTGGACAGCCTTGGTGTCAAGTTATATCAAGACCCTGAAGAAAGAGATGGTTGCTGAAACATTAGCTGATCGAAACAACGTGATGGGGCTATCAGTGTGAGAAGAGTACATCTCAGTGGAATTACATATTAAACCATTAGAAACATATGAAATATAGCTGCAATTCTGGTGACTGTTCCAAGTTTATAAATCCCCCTCCGTTCCATGTTACTTTATTTACTTTTCATGTTCAGTTAAATTTCAGTGAATTTACTTTTCTTTCTTACAGAGAAACTCCAACATCAGCAGGCCCAAATTCATTTGGTAAGACAAAGCAAGGTTTCTGTGATGCAAAAAAAATATTTGAGAAAACAATGAAGAAAGCAATGGATAGTACAGACAGTTCCAAGAACACAACAGAGTGAAGTGATTATGGTGTGGGATGTATATCTTAAAATTCAGACAAATAATAAGAAGACATGAGGACTGCAATGGTGTTTGATTTGCAAGACTTCACCAATTGCCAGTTCTGTTTGGAATGCAGAACACTTTAAATATGCACATACATGTGTGTATGTGATGGTCACTGAAATGTGTAGTTCTTATTGCCAGTATCAGAACATGATAGATTCACATTACATTTTGAAGTTTGTTATGTAATGACATTATTGATTTTTTTTGGGGGGGGGGGGGTGCAGTAACATATATATTTTAGAAGGGAGCCAGCTTACATTTTTGACTATATTCATTCACATATTATTAACAGCTTCCATTCATGAATCATCATTACATAAGTACAATAAATGCCCTATACATTTACATGCAGTCATATTGCAGTTTTTTTTTCTTCTTTTCCCAATAACTTTTATAGGTAGCCACAAGGATATGTCTGGATGGCTTTTGAAATTCTGACAGTGGATGACTCAGTTCTCAAATTGCTTTTGAATTCTACGGATTGTACAGTGGATTAAATTGATGACACCGTTTAATCTTTGTCCTATATACAAAGTTTAGATTTTACCTGGCATTTTACAATTGCTTTGTATGTTTTCTCACTAATGGATTATTTATTCTTCTAAATCAGCTCTTAGTTCTCCACGTTGTATGTGTATTTTTTTGCAGTATAATTAATAAATTATGACTTCTGCATGTCCATTTTTTTTAGACTGAATTCTCCTGTGGTAACTATAAAACATACTTTCAGTGCCAGAATTCTTTGCTTTGCTTTTTTGGGAATATAAATTGTGTACACTGTGTTGCATATAGTCACTATAGTGTTATAAACCACCTGCCAAAGTAAGGGTTGACGTGTAGGTATAGTTCATCTACCAGTCAGATAATATGCTCCACAGAGAAACCACACTTAAGCAGGCCACTGTAATGCTCCATATCAGCCTATGTCGCATTGCACACTATGCAAGATACACAATATACAATCACCTATTTAAGTAATATAGATAAAAGATAATGTATTTGAATGAATCAGAAGATAAAATATTTCCAGTTGTCACTTGCCTTGTTTGTCACTCATAACAGATGATCCAATGAATAATTTGATTCTAATAAACAATCTTACATGCATTTCACTTAATTTACCTCAGCTTATGAGCAGCAGAACTCAGAACATACATTCACCAACTATACTAAATGAACTTTTTTTATTTCTGTGATTTCACAAAAATAAATTAGAATAGCTTGTATGATGTCATTGGAATAGTTTTGTTTATGGAGTGGCTCTGATTGGTGTACACTAACTGAATAATAATCATGATAATAATTTTATCCCATACTATATGGCCAAGTAGTCAAGTACAGTGACAATATCAGAATGCTGGGAAGGACATTACCAGCTATAGAGGAAGTATATTAGGACATAAGTATAAGTAACGTCTGGTTTGGTAGGACTGCAGGTAAACCAGGGATGAAACTAAGACATCACACAGTCCAGGATCTGGCAAAGAGGTACCACACAATGTTACCAAGGTACAGTAAATTTGAGGCAGTGAAAGAATTTGATTATCTTGGGAGTGTAGTGACCAGCAAAATTGATGAATGAATAGAGGTGCAAAGGTGAATTGTAGCAAACAAAGCCTATTTCTCACTATAAAATGTCATGAAGTTGAAATGCATAAATAGGAATGAGAATAAATGAAATCAACAGACCTGTTTCATACTATGCAAGTGAAAGAGTGTCCAAGATGGTGGATATGATCCTAGGTGCCTTTTAATGGAAAATTCTTATAAGGATATACAAGTCAATATAACGTTTGCTATAATGAAGCCTGTAGTTTACAGAAGGACATAGATCTGGTAACATATTAAACCCGAAATATGGAATGGGCTGGATATACCTATAGGATGGATAAATCAAGAACACTAAGGTAGGAAAAATGTCTAGCTATTAACAAGCCAGGAAGCTATAGGACAGGTAGGTAGATGCAGTAACCATTGATGCCAGAAAACTACTAGGGATTGCAGGATGTAAACCAGAAAACACCTGGAGAAAAAAAAAACACTTAGGCAGCTGGGACCAAATATTGGGCTAGTATGCCACAGCATCAGTAGTAATAGTATTATTTTATTCCATGGATGCTGCCATATTATATCATTTCATTAAAAAAATGATTATACAGATGAAACGAAAGAAACTAATTTGAAAGTTGAGTATCTCATTACGGGGAACATAATTATGGCGTCTGTGGTGAAATAAGCTAATCGCATACTCTTTGTATCACGCCAGCTGTGCATGTGCACCATCTTTCCTTGGCTATACCATGATATTACAATGATACCGTATTTCGTTTCCCTTATAATCTTGAGGAGTGAACTGTGCACGATACGATCATAAAAGAAATAAATGTGATGTACTGGGTTACGTGAACAGGATAGTACATTTTTTCGAGGCAAACGACAGTTTCTAAATAAAAAATTTAAAAAGTCCACAGGAAACAGTCTACAAAGAACGCCGGCTTTACCAGTCTGGTCCACGGGTAATCCAACACAGACTTCCCAACATGCTGGTCGGCTAGATTTATTGGAAGGCCGACTGAGACACCGACGTAGTGGAACGCATGTGGAATCAACCATGAGGGGAATTTAACCTCAAATTCAATCGCTTTGGCACATTATTGTCAAAGAAGAAAACATTCTGCACAGTAACAGTATGACGTTTTTAAGAACATCGTTTCGTTTTGCCGTTAAACAGAGAATAGTAAGCTGTTGGAGCTGGAAAGCATTTTGCTCCGCCACGGGCAATACTTCTGTCGGTGAAGAAGTTACAAAGGCTTATGGAAATAATTACGATGAGAACATAGAAAATACTGGCAACGTAGAATTACGGAGTATGATTCGGCAGTCTGTTACAAATGTTCAGAAGCGACGTAAATTTACGAAGGATATTAGTAGAGGACCCGGGTTAAAAGATTTCGTGACTAATTCCTCTTTACAGGCCATGCAATGTGACAGTGTACCGTATATAAGAAACACAACAATTAAAGGACTGAATAGGAAAGGTAAGCATAATTGTCCAGTGGCGTGAATTTGATGTAATGAATTTGTGTTGATAAAGACACGCTGTACGATACCGGTTGTGATGTTTTCTAGAGTTCACATATGCCTTTTCTTGTTCCTATAGTAATTCCATACTTTTCAATGATGTGTGTTTCAGTATACTTTGAAGTGTATGGATGCCAGATGAATGTGAATGATACAGATATTATATGGTCCATTCTGAAGGACGTAGGGTACATGAAAACAGAATCAATTCAGGAGGCAGATGTTATATTGGTAGTAACATGTGCCATCCGTGAAGGAGCTGAAACAAAAGTCTGGAATAAGTTAAAGCATTTCAGAGTGCTCAAGAGAGCTAGAGAAAAACAGAATCTTAAACCACAACTGAAGATTGGAATATTAGGTAAGAATTATGGGTACATGGTAACAGTGCAAGTCATGACCTGATTGAGAAAGCAAATTAGGAAATGAGGGGTGTAGTCGAAAAAGTTGATGATGCCCTTAAATTCTTTTTTGAGAAAAAAGTGTTGAGAACATGTTGAATTAAATAAAATAAATCTGTATAGAATTATTATGAAAATTTGTGTTGTGCTACTGGAACAATGTACTATTAATATGACATGAATTAACAGTAATTGCTAATCATTTATTTGAATTTTAAAGTTTGCTGTCGTATTTTTTGTGTGATTGTCTATTATGGTTTCACATATTTAAAATGTTTTCAGCCTAGATAAAAATGCTGATGGGCCACTTCCTGGTAACATGTGTTTATCATTTTGGTAATTGTTTGCTATAGAACTGTCACCTCAAGTTGTTTTCAAATTGAAATGTAACACACTTTATATGCTAAAAAGTAAAAAGTAGGCACAAAGAAATGTCACAAAGTTATTAAACCTAATGAAATGTAACCTGATCTAACCTAATGTAGCCTAAACTAACCTGACCTCACCTACATTGTTAATGACATATATTACTAATATTTAACAAAAATATGTGTGAGTTATGTCATATTGCATCGTATCGACATTCACATTTGCTACCTTCAGATATGTTACCTTAGAGTACAATTCATTAGGTTTAATAACTTTGCAACCTTTCTATGTGCCTTCTGTTTACTTGTCAGCATGTGTATCATGTTACATTTCAATATGAAAACAATTTGATGTGAGAAGTCTATAGCAAACAGTTACCATTATTTGAAATGTCTAAGTATATTCTGCTGTAGAAAGTGTTCTTTCTATTTTACCATGAAGTGTAAGTTTACAGTAATTTCAAGTGGTAACACTTACTCAGACTATTATAATAAGATTTATTCAAACTTTATTCCAAGTAGTTTGTAGAGGGTATGACATTTAGGCAAAGCACTGTTGGTATAGTACTCTTTTCTGTTGTGTGTGTTTGGTACTGTTTTATGCAAATATTGCTTACAAGTAAGCAGAAAGTACTGGTAGGTACGTATGGGTGATATGGTCTGGATGGGTGTGGAAAATCTCATCTGCACAGGGAAAAACAATGTTGATTTGAAGGTACTTACAGTCCTTCAAAATGTTGGGAACCACTCACTCAACACGGTATCACATCCCAAGAGACATGAATCTCTAATGTTGATCCAATTGCAGGTAATGATTTTTTTAATCTTTGGTCACTAAAATTTGTCAGTGTTACAGTAAAACAACTTTGTTTTGCACAAAGTTACATTAGGAATTGGGGCATGTGGTGGTGCAGTTGGTTGAGGCACTGTGCTACAGGCTGGAAGGTTGTGGGTTGATTCTGTGAAATTTTTCATTATTATGAGCTCCATATGCTTACTTTGGAAATCTGGGAGCCTGAACTTACTGGAGCCATTAGGGCCTGTTGAGGTGTTTTACCTGCTTTAAATGAAGAATGCCTTCACCTTTGTGAAGAAAGTAAATATCTGATGCTGTTCCAGGATGCATGGCTGAGCGATTAAAGCATCAGCTATTGGAGAAGGAGAAGATTGTGGATGTTGTTGCTGGTCCAGACAGTTACAAGGATTTGCCACGACTCTTAACTCTTACTGATAGCAATCAGACTGCAGTAAATGTGCTGCTTTCACTGGATGAGACTTATGCTGATATTGTGCCTGTGAGATTGAATCAGGATGCAGTGACTGCATTTGTGTATGTGATTTTATCCAATGAACATTATTTTTATAATTTTATACTCAAGAAAATTCAATGGAATATCAGATTTCCTTAGTAACTGTTCCAGATCTGTCACGTTTGTAAGAATAGCTTTATCTTTATACAGAGCAATGGCCATCATGTAGTGTAGTTTTGCATTACATTATTTTATTTTTGATTTTAGATCGATCATGCGTGGTTGTGACAATATGTGCACATACTGTATTGTGCCTTTCACTAGAGGTCGTGAGAGATCTAGGCCTATTGCTTCTATTCTACAGGAAGTAAGGAGTCTGTCTGAACAGGGTGTTAAGGAAGTCACTTTACTGGGTAAGTGGACAATCCTTTGTCATCCACCCAAGCGTTATAATTACAATATTCAGTGTGTTTATGTAAACTTCAATCATTTCTGTGTGGTTTAACCATATTTAAACATACGACAAGTTATTATGATGAGCATATTTTGACCTTTTGCATTTAAGTCATGGTGCACATTAGTCACATTTATATTGGCATGTTTAAAGACTAGATAGTCATGTAAAATCACAATTTGTGTTCTCTACCTTTTGAAGTCTTGGACTCATTTTCCTGAGGTCATCTCGTTTGGCTTGGTGTTTGTATGATTTTTTATTATTATCATATAAATGCCATTATGTCTTGATATAGACAATTCCTGTGATGAATGTAGGCCATTTTTGCTGTGTTCAAGGTAGTGTTTTATGTAAATATTTCCCATTTCTGTTGATTTTTAATGCTGAAGGAGTGTTATATTTATTAAATTACCAGTTGCTTTATAATACTGTGTATATAACAGTTTTATCTTAAATATGTAATTTCTTGACTTTTTATTAACTAGCATGGACACTGAAGTTATTTTTCAGAGTTGATCGTGCAGCAACTGAAAGTGAAGGTTGAAAATGGGTTCATGTTACGTGACCAGTCTAAGATGGCTACTTTTTAAGAGATAGATATTAATTACATTAGTTTTATTAGATGCCTGAAAAATTGTGTTATTTGACAATAATAGAGCTTTGTAAAAAATGTTGATATAATTGTTATCATTCCAATTTTTGTAACAAAGAAAATTTGCAATGAATTGTTACTGTTTAGGCAACTCAATTGGTATTTTTTTATTTTACTGGCAGGCTCTTGATAAAGAAACAAGGTCTGATGATTGCTTGTTAACAAAGCCGAAACTAACAACCTGGGAAACTGCATATGTATTGTGTACGTCTGTGTTTTTTTAATATAATATTTGAAAATATGTTTAATTTAAATCAGATTTGATACTTTATGCAGAGGAGCTGAAGAATTTATGGTAAATGAAATGACATGGACTGAATGGGGCACAGGGAGCATAAATTAACATGGTGCTGGAAGAGATGTGTGCCACTGTTTATTAACAGCTTGTTTTGAAAACAAATGAAAGGAAAGCACATTGTACGTTTATTTTTCAGGTCAGAATGTGAATAGTTACCGTGATTTGTCAGTGACAGATCATTATGGTGGTGTCACACCTTGTGAAGAAACACACCTAGCAGAAGGATTTCACACAGTCTATAAAAAGAAGAAAGGAGGACTAAGGTTTGCAGATCTTCTGGATGAAGTGTCTAGAATTGATCCTGAAATGAGAATACGTTTTACTTCCCCACATCCAAAGGATTTTCCTGATGAGGTAAACAAAAATAACATATGTGTCATAAGAATATTTTATACTTTAATGTAATTTTAAAATGTTAGTGAACCACACCAATATTAATAATACGGAAACAATCTGTGTTTCAGTCTTGAATGAAATTCCGTCTTTTGCTTAGTTTTATTTTCAGACTTTAACAATAGGCTCCTGACACACATGATAGGTCTTTTTCCTACTGTGGCTGTGAGAATACTTTAGAAAGTTTGGCAGTAAGTGGCAGCAACTTCCCCCAGCTGGACTGAAGCCAGATTGAGTTGTTCACAGTTCCATTGTGTGTGTGTTTTATTTATTTCTTTATTTATCTAAATGTATTTAACAATGATTTTACTAACTCATGCTATATAATGGAATGGTAGTAGGGTGATTAGTAAACAATGAATTTGTAAGGCTGTGGAAGGAAGGTGTTGTGGTCTAGTTTTAGGTACCATCCTGGCATTTGTCTGGAATGACTGAGGAAAACCATGAAAAATCATGACTATGTCTGTATTGGTTGAGATTTGAACCAGGCATCTGAATGCAAATCAGAAGTGCTGCCACATGAACCCACTCACTCCGTTTCAGTTGATTGTCATTGTGACATATGTTACCAACACACAGTGGAGGAGCTACTAGGATTTCATATTCAGGCCTTGTGTATGTGATTCAGGCAATTGATGAATGCAAAGTCTGAATTCAAAACTGAATTTGATTTGCTAGATTAATGGCACATTATTCTAATCTTTCACAGTCACTAGCCTGTTTCTAAATTAGATGATTTCAGTGTTATGAGACCTGATAAAAATTACTCCAACTTACCTAAACTCTTCCATTAACTCTAAAATTTTGGTTTCATTTATAAGAATTATGTATGTGGCCTTTCTTTCACCTGTTTAATGTATGTGTGTGTGTGCGCACATGCATGTATGTGTGTGTGTGTGTGTGCATTAATTTTGTTGTTTAATGACACTGTTAGCACAGTCAGTTGCTAAGATTATATAGCATCAGTCTGTATAACATAAAATACATGACTGACTTTTGTTCCATAGTGTAATTATTCTTTATACATTAGACATAAAAAAGAGAACAAAAATGTCATTTAGATGATATTGTCTCTGACTGTTGCATGCCATTTTGTAGTTTTTAATTTAATCATTTTAAAACTTTAGGGAAGGTAAGGAGTGATGATGATGATGACGACATCAACCATGACAACGACGAAGATGACAGTGATTGTGATGATATAAAAATCTGAAGAATAAAAGATATTTTATGTATTAATCTTTCTAAATATTCAGTCATAGCACACCAAGAGTGAGCAGTTTGTTAATATTTGTTTATATTTTTGTATCCAGCATGCTAGATTGATGCAGATTTGTATAACATTTCAAAATAACTAAGGGTACTTTATGTAAGCAAAACATTAGACTTAGGGTAAATGTTAATGTTATGTTTAATAACTCTTAGGTTTTAGAGCTAATTCGAGATCGCAGTAACGTCTGTTGCAGTCTACATATGCCAGCTCAAAGTGGAAACAATGCGGTCTTGGAACGGATGAGGCGTGGCTACAGCAGGGAAGCTTATCTCGATCTGATCCATCATGTGAGGCAACTGATACCAGATGTCAGTCTTTCAAGTGATTTTATCTGTGGGTTCTGTGGAGAAACTGATGAGGAATTTGAAGATACACTTTCCCTTATATCAGAAGTCAAGTACAATAAGGCATTCCTTTTTTCTTACAGTATGCGTGAGGTGAGTTGTTGCACTATTTATCCTTTTTGGTAAGGACTGTAAAAACAGATGTGAACATGTGGTGTATAATCAGTACAAACAGCATGAAGCATGTATGTTACATTCTGTGTTACCTGTTTGATACTGATATTTATTCATTTGTGTAATGCAATACAACAAGACTGTTTCACATGAATGCTTGATTTACTATAGGATAGGTTACTTATCTGTTGCAGTTGTACATTACCTTAATGTCACTTTCATTAAATTCCTGCTGGAGTTAAAGTTTTAACTGAAAGTATTCTCAAATGGCTGCAGATGTGAGTGTGATGATAAAAATGATTTTTATACACACACACACACACACACACAAGGGTGAAACACTAGATGAGAGGAGAAGTAAATTTCAGAAGAGGGAATTAAGATAGTGGGCAGAGAGGAAGGATAGCCGAATAAGTTAAGATTAACTTGCAGTCCAATTTTTTATGGACTTTGATATGCTATTAACAAGATAGGCAATGTGCATATAACAAAACATAGTGGCATGGTCACATAACCATTGTCGCCATGGAAATGCAGCAGTGCATTTCCTTTGAGTTGTTGACCTGCATGTAGCTGTCATCAATTTAAAACTGATGTATGCTGCATTGGAAACACAAGAAAGGGTTCCATCTGCACTGTTGTCAAGCTACAAAGTACTTGTTAGTGCAGTTAATAAATAAATGTATGTAGGTCTTCATGTTAAAATGCACAATACTCTTGGCTCATTTTAACCAAATTTGGGGATTCTCAACAGAGTTTTGTAAAAGTCCCAAATATCGAATTTTACGAAAATCTGTGTAGTGGGAGCTCTGCTGTTATGTGCAGACAGATAGAGTGACGGTCATGTTGAAGCTTATGGATTCTTTTTACTATTCATGTGAATGTGCCTGAAAGGAATTAAGATTGTAATTTAATATAGTTACCTTCAAAGTACAAATAGTAACTCTGAAAATTTGGATCAGTCTGTCAAGGTTAAAAAAAAGTGAGGGTGAAGGACCTGTGCTCGTGGAAACTTCATAACGTGTAAACATGGTGGAGTGAAGATGTAGCTTCATGTAATTTTAACTTTGGTACCAGAGAGAAAACTACCAACGAAACAGCCCGTGGTACCTGTTGCATAGAGTGTTTGGGTGAAGTCTGAAAGAGAAAACTCTTGCATCATGATGAGATTAAAAACTGATCATGCAGTTTACACCTTAGTCATTATATTGGCTTAGCTACACACTCCCTGCGCCCCCCCCCCCCCAAAAAAAAAATTTTTTGTCACACCAAAAACCACAACCAACTTACATAAACAAAAACGCAAAAAAAAAAAAA
>Ga0131853_10003406_pt1 | contig 28572 bp, 18 predicted proteins | sample TergutLab28metaG_FD_92764 | JGI IMG/M metagenome (GOLD analysis project Ga0131853, IMG submission 92764) | Labiotermes labralis P1 segment gut microbial communities from Petit-Saut dam, French Guiana - Lab288 P1 (version 2) (version 2) | ecosystem: Host-associated > Arthropoda: Insects >...
ACCAATCATAAAAAAAAACAAAAATATAAAAGGACAAAAAAAAAAAAAAAAAAAACAAAAAAAACAAAGATTCAAAAAAAAAAAAAAAAAAAAAACAGCCACATAAAACAGAAGGATAGCTAAACAGATTGAAAACATGGGATTTATTTTTACAGCACAAGACGAGACCGCGGAATGTCAACTGTAGTTGATGAAGTTGTACGCATTCTTCCAAAACTTCAAAAGTACTTACACTAAGATAGCAAATTTGCAAGATCTTGTTGGAAAAGATCAACACATTCTTTCAAAAAAATCCAACACCTATATTACTGCAACTTTAAAATGTACAGGTGCAGCTCTTTAATCATATAATCTGCAATTTCCCCACAATGTGGCTCTAGGCACCCCACCCCCCCAAAACTTATGGTATGTGGAAAATATCTCATATGAAGAAATGCACAAACCAAGATGTGAACTCTCCAATCATTAACATACCTTCAGTGAGTAATTTCCTTTATTTATATAACTGAACACAGAAAATGTGATGAAGAAAAAGGATAAGGAAATTAATCTTGGGTTAACAACTGTAACTCTCGATATATTAAAACATTTTTCACCCACGAAAATGGAACCTTCACGTCATCCTCCAATGAACCAAGAATTTTTGCCATTCTTCAATGGGTAAAAAACTGCCACATATGTAGCTAGTGGAGTACAGCGCATTTCAATGGTATTTTCTTCATTGCGTTTTAAAGGGAGGGGCTATAATGTTGGTCTTGCTTTTCAGCTTGAAGTTCTGCTCGCAAACACATCCCACTTCTTGTCTGTCACCACAAAGTAAACATCAAAATGCTCACTTTTCATATATGTCAGGTTCCATTAAAATGGTTTTATCAGGTCCACTGCCTTGAAGGGAGAATGCAACCAAACCAAAACTTGATGTAACTAATTAAGACGTTGTTTTGTGTGCATGCTCCATCTGGCAAAAGTACTGTCTAGTTTCCCACACACGCAGACACACACTAGGCCCCCTTATCCAGGCTGTTCCAGATGCCACAAAGAAATATCACAATTCCCACTCAATCCATGGACAATTTTTATGACTTCTTTCTAAACTCTGTTTTAAGATTAAAAGCACCAAAGAAAGATACACAATTTGATGTTATGTTCAAAACATAATAATTTTTTTGTATGAAGATCTGGTAACTATGTGACACATTAAGAGACAACCAACTGACAATATATTCATGGATTTTCAGGAAATGTGGGCAATGTGATAAACATCTGTGACAAACACAATCAATGCATCTTCAAGACCTCTAGTAATAAGTTAGTATTTCCATTTCCTGGACACAAGTCAACTGGAAATTTTTTATCTTGTCCCCAATTACACAGTGCGCAGGAAAGAAAAATATTATTTTACTGCTAGAATCTCCTTGGAAATTAATATTTCCAATGTGACTGTGTATCCAATTCTAGTTTTCTTCCCCAGGCTGTTGCAAGGTACAGGAGCCGCTGGCTGCTTGGTACTTAGTGTGGAGAGACTTAGCGATTTGCGTTCTTCAGCTGGTTGGACAGCCAGTCAAGTCCCTCATACAGGCCATCACCACTAGTGGCACACGTCGCTTGAATGTACCAGTTGCGGTTTCGCAGTGAATGCAGGCCCAGCTTGTCTGTAATTTCTGCTGCATTCATAGCGTTCGGCAGATCCTGACCAAAAGCAAAGAAAAAGGGCAATCCATACAGAATCAGTATGTTGAAATAAAAAATTGGACACATAATTTCAGTGTGGAAAGCTGTTTCAGTCCCGTCTTGAAACAAAGTTCACCATCACAGCAAAATATGGGAACACGGTCATCATCAAGAACAGCTTCCTCCACACATTCAAAACACATTTTACTAACATGTCTTTGTAACAATACACTTTCCTAACACCCTGCAGGTAACTGTGGTACAACACAAATAGGCAAGTATGGCACCAACTGTTTAACATCTGAGATGTTCTGAAGAACAAAATTTGCCCAAGATTACTGGCAACTGTGATGCGATTCGGTGCAGAATGGTATATACGAACTGATGTGTCAGAAGAACCTGCCTTTTCTATCTATGTGGTATCACATCCCGGCACACAGCGGTCTTCACTCTCATTGCCATGACCTTGCCTCTCAGAAAAGTTGACAGAATCTTCTACATGAGCAAAATAAAGGGACTACAAAATACCTATTGGTGAGTAAGCATTTGCAGTGATGATGGCATAGCATGCATATGGAATGTTTTAAATCTGTCCTCAGTATTTTAGACACGAGATGGAACTTCTTTACCAACACCAGTAAGTAAAATAAATATGATGCAACAGTTTAAAGCCCAGTGGTAAATACCTGTACCACCTGCCATAATATTAAGGAACGCTAAACTCTGACACTGATTGTAATTATGTAGTTTTGTGTAATTCAGAATAAACAGCCATTTTTGTTTCCTCTACAGCAGCATTTCCCAACTTTTTTTTTCCCCCACGTAGAAACCCCTGAAATAATTTTCCGTATCCTGAGGAACCCATGCCTTTGAAAACAAAAATAAAGCAAAGGGGTTGCTGGTAGCACATGGCGATCACTCCAGTACTGCAGACTGCTGAACAAAAATTCCCATGATATTTCCAGGAATATTTGGCATTTTTCATGGTATTTCAATATTTTTATATACTTCTTCTACAATTTCTTATGGAACCCCTAACAATTTTCAGCAGAGCCCTAGGGTTCTATGGAACCCTGCTGAAGAAACACTGTTCTAAGAGTAATAACAGGATACTATGCAGACTGTGTTGTCCATGATGCTAAACTGAATTCTGATATACAATATTGACAAAAAATGATACTCAAATTTTATGTTTCAACTTTTTCTATGTACAAACATTTTAGTCACATAATCACCGTTGATATGTGAAGCTGTTCATTACTCTATCACATTCAAGAACAAACATAATACAGCACAGACTGTATCTTCACCTAAAAATTGGGAATGTAAAATACACAGGCGCACTATGTATAAACAACAACCCAACTGCAGACACAGCATGGGTTAACTGTGTAACACTACCAAAGGCTAGAGCATTTCATAGATTATAATTTTTTTCCCTGTGGTGCTTCGACCCGATTCTGGGTCATGAACTCCCCTTGTGAGGCTTTGTGATCACACTCACTGGACACACCACACTTGGTAGGACTCCTCCAGATGAGTGATCAGTCCGATGCAGAGACCTCTACCTGACAATGCAACCCTCACAAGAGACGAACACCCCAACGGCACAAAGATTATAAATACAGGTAAAAAATACATAAATTTTTCTAGAGGGCAAACTGGGTGAAAAAGTCCACTAAATGTCAATGTGATGTCACATATTACTTTTAAAACTGATGGAAGCAATCTGATCCACAGCCATGTATTGTACCTGTACCTAAGAAAAGGATCATATATGAGCTTCCCCAGAAAAACAAAGCTGAACTCCACTGTTACAGTTACACCTTCAAATTCAGCAAAAACACTAACTCAGCAGTGCTTTCTTCTGGATATCCAAAAAAATCAAAGAGACACAACACCTTCCTCCTCTTCACAAACCTACCTGTTGGCAGGTCACTTGATGCAATGATTTCTCATGCCTTCTACTTCACTAATGAGAAGTTACACTACTGTCTGCTCCTAGTTCAATTATGCCTTGGGCATGACCTGTTATAATACTTTAGGTGGCGTACCTGTTTGTTTGCAAATATGAGTAGTACAGCGTCTCGCAGTTCATCTTCTGCCAACATTCTCATCAGCTCTTCCCTTGCCTCCCCAATACGCTCCCTGTCATTGCTGTCTACTACAAAGATCAACCCCTGCAAATTATTTCAAGTCTCATTACCACAAAAAGTAAAGCAACTAATTCACAGATGCAATCAACTTACATTTATAGTATTATGTTAAACAGAAGACAAAAGTTTACACATAAAGTTAACTGCGGTACGTAACTGACCCTATTATGCTCAAGTCATACACCAGAATGAATAATATTAAAGACATACTACATTCATTCAGTGACTAAATTTAAAACAACTTGGTACGAGATATGGATTGCCGACTTTTAGGATTATAAATAAAATAAGGTCAGTTTCACCTAGAAGAGACCAGGAAGGCCCAGACAGAGGGGGGGAGTAAAAGTATAGCCCTGGCTCCTTTACACCCAGGAAAGAGAACCCATAATACAGGAAACTGGATAGGCCTCAAGGCTGGTCTGGATGGGTGCTGACAATCTCAACCTCGTGGGGATTCAATCCCCCGGACCATTCAGCCTGTAGCCATTTTGCTATATTAAATATGCTGTAACAGCCCACAGTTTGTAAATACTCAGTCAAAACCTACAAATACATATACGATCAGGCAAAGCTTTTAGACTTTAATCAGCATTAGCTGAATACTCCCTGTTCAACTGAAAGTACTCATGCTTTCCTACATGGCCAAACAGAATATCAAAAAGCAATGATACGTAAGTCAACCAGGATAGCTCAGTAAGCATAATAATTGGGCTACAGACTGAACAACCCACGTATCATGGTTTTATTCCTGGCAAGGACTAAGGTTTTCCTCTTCTCCAAAGAGTCCAGACTGGCTCTGGGGCCAACCCAGCCTCCTAGTCAATGGTACATGATAAAGCACAACACTGCACAAACAACTGCTATGAAAGATCTGCGCACAACTTAAACAAGACTAACGCCACGCTTACTGTGGAGGGATATTTAGTACCAACACTTTTACATCCATGCTGGAACACTTGTCCCATCACAGCGACCAGATTAAGGCCTACAGCAAGTTTAAATGCATATCAGCAAACACTCAATTCGACAGAATCACTCAGATGAACATCTACTTCCAAACTGTAAAAAACATGGTCCCAACATTTAGCAATGGCTAGCTGTTACTTACACAATAAATTATAAAACCAAATAATTGTAATTTTAGTGCCTGATTGGAGGAATAGGGTGAGACTGAACCTCATTTTTATGTGCATCTCTTCCAAAGAAACAGCTACCTGGTCACTATCATTAGAGACAGTGCAAATAAGCAATGTTCCAATACATCCTTAAGGTACAGCATAACCAGGGAACAAGGAATACATCCAGTCAAGTTCTTGGTTTGAATTTCTCTTAGTGATGTCTGTATACAACTGACTTCCTCAGGAATCCATGCCCAAAATGATATTTCAAAGCAAAGTATCCTTACACGTTAGACAATGATGCCAATTAACACCAAAGCACAACAGACCCACTTCCCACTTGCATAATACAAAAGGAAAATAGTCCACTGGTGAAAATTAGTAGCTTTTACTTTTCTTTGAACCCTTTGGGGCCAGAATTAAATGTAATGTGTACTCAGCAAAAGCTGGGAATTTGAATGGATGCCATTACATTTCATGTTCTTGGCAATTTCATTATACAACTTCATGCACTTTAGCCACACAGTGAGCACTGACTGCAGCTGACTTTCAGTGCCAAAGGTTTAATCTTATCTTACATTCAGTTGACACTCCTAGTACAACCATCCAAACTAACAATAGAAATTTCATTACTATAAATAACTTCATCCTACACATTTTCTTGAAATAAATGAAAATATTCCTGGTGTTAGGTTTTCATGACCAGTACCTAATGAGTTAACTTCAGTATTTGTATGCTGAACTTGTCGCAGAATTTTGATGTGCATGTGGATTCAACAAAACTGAAGCACATTCATACACATTCCCCACAGTATCATGCCAGCCATCACCATTCAATACTACATCCCCACAATTTGAACTTTAAAGATGTATACTTGGTGTGCACTATCTTGCTACGTCTGTTACCCAACTCAACCCCTACCACAAGGTTATCGCAACATTCTATCGCCCTCCCTTACTCTGACCTCCAGATCTATACATCAGGCCAGGCCCGCACAACATATGACTTGCACGCCATACACAGTCCACTTGGACTCGATGTGTGGCCTGCGACAACTTTTGGATTTTCAAGTGAGACATCCCTGTTGTGTTGAATATACGATAAAATATAATATAAAATATATATAATATAGTCATACACAACTTTATATTTCATTAGATTATAATTGCAGCTACATGTTTCAGCCCAACTGTAGGTCCATCTTCAGACCTGTTCAAAGGTCAGCCTGAAGATGGCCCTATAATTGGGCCGAAACATGTACTGCAATTATAATCTAATATAATCCAATAAAACATAAAGTTGTGTATGACTATACTATATATATTTCATATTACATTTTAGATAACTGTTGAAAGTAATACTGATTTTAAAAAGAACAGTTTGAATTATTTGAAAGAAACATTCTTCTCTGACTAATGACCATTTTAAAACATTTTGACGACACCCACCTTCCCTGAATACAAGTCTGTTGCCAAAAAGTGGCACAGTATCTCTCATTAAATTTGCAAGGTGAACACAAAAGGCATGTATGTTTTCTTCAGAGGATTTTTTTCATGACTCATAATTAAAATTACAAATCCCATAAAATTATTCACTTTTTTTAATTAGAAGGACCCCCCCCCAAGGATGTACACCTGTAAACCAAAACCATTATCTATCATCTTGCCACTTTCTGAGTTGTGCCAACCTGCATCAGGCCATTACCTCCCCCTCAAAATGGTTACTGCAATGTATGTGAAAACAATGGTACAGCTTCAACATACAATACTACTAATTCCAAATGTGAAAATCACTAACATCAAAATACTTTGGCATAACTGTACTCTCTCACTCACACACACACACAAATATACCCATTAATCCACGAGTCTGCCACAATGACAGCAAAATGTGAAGTCTTATACATACAAAATATATGAAGTATGCAAAATAAACAGAATTAATGCAACACAAACCAATGTAACATTTCATATACAGTATGAGTCATTAGCACCCCATCAAAAGAGAAACAGTGTGTATCTTAGTGGTAAACTGTTAAAAATCCTGCATACAGATCAATTTGTTTTAAAATGTCAAAGCATGGCCATCTGCTATTAAGAGATTTTTACAATAATCATAACAAATATGAAAAGAATAACAGAAAGAAATACAAGCAGGGGTTGTGAGAATTTACTGACACTTTGTAACGTTTCCGTTTGCCCAAGTCTAACATTACTAACCAGTTACTTGATTTCAAAACAAGTTTCCTCTAAATGATTACAAATGTTATCAAGTGTACACAGAGCAACACACCTAAGATACTCTAAGTCATCTCACAAAAAGACAAGTAGATAACAATGACGTGACAGTAATTGCCAGATGTACCCAAACATAATATGCACTACAATCTTTAATTTTTACCAAAATACCTAAGCAGGAGAAATTCAACTATGTGCATGATAAGACAACACCCCACTTCTCGGATGATAAGGCTGGAAACTAAAACCCAGTATCTAAGTACAGTACTTTCCCCACCATTTTTTAAAGGTACAAAAGAACAATGTGAACAAGAATTCAGTATTACTCATATGTAACATCGTAAGGGCAACCCAGTGTGTCATGTTACAGTCCTGATTTTGAATAAAAAGTGTTGAATTTTGAACACAGCATTTTAAAACACACTGAACAGTATTACGGTTTGTAATATTACGTGTTAACTTCTTGACAAACTTGCAATGCAAAAAAGAAAGTGACAATGAATGTGATGGGCCTCTGACAACTGGAAGAATGGAAATCTATGACTGAACAGATTTGAAGGATCTCTTCATTTTACTGGGTAAATTTGCCTGGGAACTTAATAATGTACCATGAAAAATCTCTTCCATAATATTATAAACTTACTAACCACAGCCTATTCAAACTGGATATACAGTGGCTTATCAAAATAAAAAAAGCATAATTAAGACTATTAAAAACTAACTTCACAGAGCATTCCTCACCAAGTTCAGGAATTTCATGCATTTAATGAAACCACCAAGGGTTTATTACCATGGTCATAACAGCCTGCCCCTAGCCCTGTACTGAGCCAGAAAAAACCCACAGCATGTTCTCTCACCCTGTTACCTAAAGATCCAATTAAATACCCAACCACCTGTGTCTAGGTCTTCCAAGTGATTATTTCCTTCTTCAGGTTTTGCCACCAGAGCCCTGGATTATGCAGTTCTTCCCTTCCACACGTGTGCCACATGCCCCACCCATTTCATTCTCATTGATCTGAATGTGTGGTAAAGCGTGAAAATTATGAAGCTCCTTGTTATATTATTTTTCCTATCTCCCATTACTTTTGCCCTGTTAGACCCAATTCTTGACCACCCTCAACATATGTTCTTCATTAATGTAAAAGACCATGTTTCACACCAATACCAAACTACAGACATAATTATAGTTCTGTATATTCTAATCTTCATGTTTGCAGACAGCAAACAAGAAGCCAAAGATTCGGTTCTTAATTTCTTCATGCATCCTTTCTTGATCCGTCAGTGCCATTCGCAGACATCTTAACACAAATGCCTATTAAAGAATTTACTAGCTATCTTTATGTTGTAATTTTGTTCCACTTTGTATTTATGACATGCATGCATAGTTCTCTTATCACTTATTTCTTGACCAACCTGCACACACACACACACACACACACACACACACAAAGTGTTATCTACCTTTGTCTGCACTGTGACATACTTTTACTACACCTTCAAACACGTACTCCATCTCTGGTTATTGAACAAAACTTGCCACTGTATACTCTCTGGATTGTAGAGTTACAAAACAAAGGGGGGAAAAAAATCATATGTCATTCTTAATGTTACCATGCAGGTGAGACAATGTGGTACTGTTACTACTGGTGGTTTGCAGAATTTTTAATAATTGGGAACTTGAAATTTCATTTATGGGCAATGTACAACTGTTGACACTCTCCCTACTCTGCCAGATGACATTTTACCAATATATGGGCGGAGGTTAAAATTGAACTGCCATCATGCTGTCAGTCAGTAACCATTATCCGGATAATTAAATACTGAAGGGAGTAGAGGTTGGCAGGTTACACTAGTGTCAGACAAAACTGCCCCCTTCGAAGAACTACCACTCATATGGCCAGGGATGCATACTACAGACCACAATTATAGTGCTAGCTCTTACAGCACCACTAATACAGAAAAGGAGAGATCCTCAGTAATATTTTGACTGATAACTTTCACAAATCTTTACCTGACATCTTCACATTCACCGTTTTGTATTTTTGTATACTTAAGGTGATACACTTAATTGAAAATTATCACATAAGTATAATCAATACATTAATGTTAGTCCTCAATATTTCACGAAACTTATACATTTGAGACTACACTAGAGCGGTGTTGCCAACAGGAGTAACACAAATCAGTCACAGTACCCCTAGATATCTATTTAAAAAATCACTCCCCAATGTGTTAGGCTCTGAGATTTCACTTTTGAGACAAACTCTGCTTATGGCTGCCAACAAACATTTAAGGCAAAAATTGTATCCCAGTAATGCTTGCTTTTCATGTTATCAGCATAGTTAGGTTCAGGCTTCATTTTATTCACAAAAACATAATGCAAACAAAATGTATTCCACCATGGTTATGTTCCGTGATTTAATTTTAGTGACAAACACCCAAGATACATGAACATGCCAAAAAAAACATGAAATCCATCAGTGTCAGGACTCTGAGATTTCATTTTGTCAAAAACTCAATTTACAGTTCCCAATATACATTTAAGACAAAATGCATTCCGCATGGTTGGACCTTCCCAATGCCAACAGGATGTGATTCTTGGATCTCATCTTACAAAAATCCTCTAAGGTTGACCTGAATGTGAGATACCTGTTTTAAATGTAACCACAATGACCAAAAACAAATGTTTGGCATTACAAGTTTCATTGAAGGGACAGAAGTCAAATTATGGTTGTTGGCATACATGTCAAAGAGGAACTGTAGTTGGTCATTCATACCATAACCAGATCAAGATTGTCTGGCTTCATGTTTAGATCTTACATACTCAAGCCACAGATCTCCAATCTATACTGTTCCAACTCATTACACGCACTGATACTGTGTAACACCAAACAATCTAATAACAAAGTACAAGCTTGCAGATAGAGAATATACAGACAGATATATAAAAGATGATTCCATTGCCTAAGCAATCTCAGCACCTAAAACTGCATCTATTATGTTAAATTATGTTAAAAATACATATTACTAACTTGTGTGTTCTGGAAGTAATGTCGCCACAATGGTCGAATTTTATCCTGACCACCCACGTCCCATACTGTAAAGCTGATGTTCTTGTACTCCACAGTTTCAACATTGAACCCTACAACATAACATGCAACTACATGTAACTCTTGCCACCAATAAATTTTCAAGCTATATAATTTAATACCCATTAACTTCATACAACCTGTATTGCAACATACTAAGACATCACTAATTTGGCACGCATAATTACTCCAAACCCCGGATCACACTGTAATTTAACATGATTCACAAATTTTTGATACTCATAATTTCATAATCATCAACTTACCAATAGTTGGAATTGTAGTAACTATTTCACCTAATTTCAGTTTATATAAAATTGTGGTCTTTCCTGCTGCATCTAATCCCACCATCAATATCCTCATCTCTTTCTTGCCAAATAGGCCTTTAAAGAGATTTGCAAAAACATTCCCCATGTTGGCAGTTTATTGTAACACAACACCTAGAAAAAAGAAACTGAAGTTAAGTAGTCATATGGAAAACTATTTTACTCTAAATATGGGCGACGGCGATTACGCTCCCAGGAATCCTACAACATACAGTTTACTGCGTCTACAGGCACGGGGTTAAACCCTATTGATTCATCAGTGGCATTGTCTGGATAAAATGAACTGCCGGTTGACGTCCAGTCTTTGAACATGAAGAAGTTCTGTAATACTTACAACTAGTAATAAATATGCAACAACATTCTCTTATCAGCAGTAATATAAGCAATTCAATGTTGAACAAACGTTTTAATTATACTTAAAATAACGGCAAGCTGTTCGTTTGTCACCTTTGATCTCCTCCCAACGTAAAGGAATGAGTCAAATTTAGAACCTAAAACTTTCAACACATACTTCAATAAAACATGCATTAATATCCAGTACTTTTAAACCTCATAAAACCCAGTGAAACTTACGTTCCGATATTAAAAAATGTAGATTTCTTCACCACACGCTAACACATTAACTACACTCTCCAACTTAATCCTATATGTCAAAATGGCGGACGTGGAAGAGGATTCGTTCCTCATGCCACGTATAGGGGTCCAACAATTGATGCCATTGGTAGAGCATGGTACACGTGATCACAGCATTTCGAAATGGTTATGACACCGTACAGGGTCACGTTCTGTGCGAGGTGGATTTACGTAATGATAAAAGGAGTACGTTCTTCAAACAGTTGCATTTATGTCGCTTTAAAATATGCGTTACTATTCTTCCAATAATATTAACAAAATAGGCGCATTCTTTTTTTTTACATGGGAATACCAACGAAAAGCCGAATGTTCATTTTCTTAGAACATGACTATTTTAACGCGTACTACATACGTCGCCACCACGCCGCCGTGCACCACGCTGTACATCACCAGAGCCGCATGACAAAGGGCGGGAATTTGAAGTTCAATTTCACATAATCCATAACAAAATCATAAATTTGGAAGTTGCACCTCTAAGTTCATCCGATTTTCTTTCCTAAATGTGGCACTGTATAAGGAACTGGAAAACATACTAAAGTGTAGTAGCTTGGTGAAGTTCCCCCCCCCCCTCTTCTTTTTGTAACACTTCAGTGTTCACAATTTTTCAATCTCTAACCAGGCCACACACCATACATTTTAACAGGTTTTACGTGGGTTAACGCAGCTATGGGGTGAAGATGGTCATACACACTACAATGCCATATCTAAAATCACCTCCTTTCCATAACCAAAACACAGTAGATACAGCAAAACACATAAATCATTGTAATGTGACAGTAAAATAAATAAATCTTTTGTAGTATTAGTGGTAGTAAAACCTACACACTAATCCATCAAATTCTTAAACACACAAAGCCATTGGTGATGGATCTTCATATTTGTAATTCATTATTTGCTTTAGAACCACACATAGACCACTTAATAAACTGAGTACCACTTGCTATGTAATTAGATCTGTTAAGCCCTATGTAAATACAAATGCTATTATTATGATTTACCATTCCCTTTTCCATGCTGTAATGACTTATTGAATAATATTTTGGGGAAATTCCTTCCATAGTATTCATGTATTTAGAATGCAGAAAAAGGCAACTAGGATTATTATGGGGCGTGGTAACAGAGAATCTAGTAGAAACTTGTTCAAAGAATTAAACATTTTATCATTCATGTCACAATATATACTTTCCTTACTTACATTTGTGTCAAATAATAGGGAACAGTATTTTGCAAATTCTGAAATACACAACATAAACACCAGGCACACTTCCAACCTACACCTACCTAGGGCACATTTGAACATTTACCAAAGAGGAGTTCATTATTCAGGTATTAAGATTTTCAATAGTCTTCCACGGGACATCAAAACATACATTGATAATCCAAGAATATTTAACCCTTTAAACACCCAGTTAAATCCCATCTGCCATTTGCTGGCATTATTAGGAGCTCACCATATTCTCCACGTTAGCAGGATAAGGGTTAAAAAGGCAGTAAAAAAATTTTTATACACAAACTCCTTCTACTCATTAAATGAATATTGTGATAGCATCAGAATTAACTTCTAAATATCTCTCATCACATAGTATTGTAATAATTGTATTAATATCCAATAATTTTTGGTATTCTTGCATTTATATGTTATTAGTGTTTTATTGTGATTTATTCTAAATATTATACACCATAGCTAATATAATTTTCCGCAGCTACATTACGATCAGAATGTTGCCTACTTAGATACAACCTGAGATTAAATGTATTGTATCTTACATCATGCATATTTGTAACCTTATTTCTGTATTGACAAGCTCCATATCCAACGGGTCACAACCCCTATGGATCAAATGAACACAAAATAAATTGAATTGAATATATTTTAATGAAACATATGCTTATACACATGTAGATCTAGCATAATTCTAGGTCATGGATGCTTCATTTAATAATATTCAGAAAACTTTATATATCCTTAGAAAATCATTGTTCATTGTTCAGATACTTTCAATATGTGGGGTCAAGAGGAGTCAGCCGGGCCGTACCAGGGTCACTGGGTTGTCGATGGGGGACACTGGTGGCCTGAAGGGGGCTCTAGCTATTCTCCAGGGGTGGTAGATGCGGAATATAGCCTCTCTCCACCCACGACCATCTGTGCGTGGTGAAGAGCCACATCCTACGAGTGGTGACCCTGTTGCGCAGAACACAGTGGATCTAAAGGAGTAAACCTTGAAAAAAAATCCCCAATCTTATGGTGTGAGTGCCGTGCCTAAGGGATGAATGACAGTGGGTGAGTTTGTCTTCAACGGCACCCTCTGGGATACCGGGTGACCTCCCAGATGTATTCAGCCTTGTCAAATACAGGAAATACAGGGGCTGTGCTTGTTGGACCAAATATTTCCCCAGATCCTATGGGATCAAGACTGAGAATAACTCAGGGTCCAAGGAGAGCTCCACAACAGGAGACTTCAGTAAAAACATTGAGAGTAATTCAGAGTTTAAGGAGAGCTCTGCAACAGGGGACTCCAGTAAGGATTCTAGGGAGGGCTCCAGTCAAGTGGAACTCCATTAGAAGGCAACTATACATAGTAACTTCGATATTTATACCTGGGTTCCTTCTTTTGGATCCGGAGTTTTTTCCTTGATTCTGTGGGACTGAGGTTGAGAGTAATTCAGAGTTTAGGGAGAGCTTCGCATTAGGGGACTCCAGTAAAGATTGTACAGAGGACTCAAGTCAGGTAGAACTCCAGTAGAAGTAATTTTGACATTATACCTGGGTTCCTTTTTCTGGACCTGGAGGTTTTCCCCTGATCATGTGGGATTGAGATTGGGAGTCATTCAGAGTTCAAGGAGAGCTCTGCAACAGGGGACTCTAGTAAGGATTTTATGGAGGGCTCCAGTTAAGTAGAACTCTGGTAGAAGGCAACTGTACATAGTAACTTTGCTGTTTATACCTGGCTTCTTTTTCTTTTGGACGTGGAGGTAATTAGGAATTAGGTATGGGGGGCCATCTGGAACTTTGTTGAAGGAACAGGGCTCCTTTTAACTTAATATAGAATATGGGGCACAAAGGGCTTGTCTTAAGGTCTAGGTGCATTGGGCCCGGAAGGGCTCGAACCCGATTGTTATTCTATTCCTTCAATATGTAGATGATCCATACTGAACATACAAGCTGGCAAAAGTTACCGCAAAAACCACAACACTGATGTAGAAAATGTATTGTGTGCAGCTTTCATATATCATTTTTTCTCTATGATTTTTATGACATTCATGACTTTGGCAACTGTGTACAAATTTACGCTCAAGATGTGCACAGAAACATGTTAATCTTAACGTTGTGTCATTTTTGACTGATTTTAACCAATGTTGGAAAGTTCCACTTAACTTTGGTACACCTCCACAATACAAAATTTGACAAAAATCTGCGAGGTCTCGAGTGCTTTCACGTGCACGAAAAGACAGAGAGGGGTTTTCCTTAACCGGTGGCCTAAAAAGCTGCAAATACACCTATAAACTAACAAAATAATGATCTCTTTGCCATATCCATTTAAACCTGTGTGTACAGACAGGCATTTAAATGACCTCATGTACAAAATATTCTAAACCAGTGTTTCTCAACCTTTGTGAGACTGCGACCCGGTAAATTCTTTTTCATAAGATGAGGGCCCGGTCCCAACAAATTTACTCGTAAATACCTTTCCATTTTTTTTTAAGTTCACACATTAAACTAACATAAGTATTAATAATTAATTATGACATAATCATAAAGAGTATTAGTACAGTTTTGTGTATGGTGTGGCATGTTGACAAATATAAAATTACATTTAAATTAGTTATCAATCACTGGACTAATGAAATCTTGTAGCATATTGTAGTTTCCTCAGGCCAGCATCCGGGTCTGAGTTTTTTGACACATTCATGAATATTTTTCTCCTCAGAATATTTCCACTATAAAACATTTATTCATGAAAATTGCTTAGAAAACTAAAACGACAAATTCCAGGAGAACCTCTTGTGGCCCGATATAATTGATGCCAGGGTCTGGTACCGGGCCACGGTCCGGTGGTTGAGAAACACTGTTGTAAACTAATGCAAATGTAATGATTACATGTAATGATTACATGTAATGTCATGCATCTTTTGGCAAAATTATGAAGTGCCAGAGAATAAGTACAATGTTCAAGAACTTGTAACAGCTGACATGTTGTGGGGTATGTGTTCTCCAACATCGTAATCCAGGGTGACAAAACAAAAAGGAATTGTACCATGACAGTGAAAAATGCTTCAAGTATTTATTATTATTTATGACAAAACATCACAATGCAGTTAAGATAGCCATTCCTATAGTAAAACCAACTAGATGCACCAGTGTATCAAATTTATTCACCTTTAGAACAACACTCTACATGTTTCAGACTTTCCGTCCATGATCAGGCGTTCAAGACTGTACATACAGCAACAAGCAATTGTCAAACAGACACTTTTGTCTGCTTGCTAGTGGGTACCCGCTAGCAAACAGAGAGCAGTATCTGTCTGACAAATGCCTGTTGCTGTATGTACAGTCTTGAACTCCTGATGATTGACAGACCAAAACATGCAGAGTGTCCTTCTAAAGTGAATAAATTCGATACACTGGTACATCTAATTGGTTTTACTATAGGAATAGCATTGTGATGCACAGCCCTGTGAACATCAAATTTGAGACAGCCAATTTGTAAACTTCTAAATTACTGACTAAATTTCTTGTTGTGGGAAATATTCTCCCCAGCGCTGTAGCCTAGGATGCTAGGGTGACTAGAAGTTGGTGATAGTGGTGGGGGGACAACACTCTACCATGACAGGCATAATGCTTCAAATATTTGTTATTTATAAAAATATCTCAAAGTGACAAAATATCACAACGCAACTGAGATAACCTACTTCTTCTAAACTTCAAAATTAGTGATAAAAGTTATATATATATAAGTACGCATACCGGTGCTAATAATGAGCATGGGACAATGTTTATTCTGTTTTATGCTTGTCTGAAAAATCAGGAGGCACTCTAAAAAAAATACAATCCATTAAAAGGGGGTCACCCTCATGTTGTGTTGATTTCCATAATGAAAAAACTCTCAATTCATATCTTCCTCACACTGTCTTCTGATAACTGCAGAATTCGGTCGATTTACCTACTTTATAGTCAATGACAATAAATCATTTGTTTCTTTTCCAATTAATAGACAAAACACCTGCATTCCCCTCTTTCCAATCTTTCAGAAATTTTTGGAGCCCTTATGAAATGAATATAACAATTTTCTTCATAAGATTATATCCACCACCAAACTGCATTTAAGGACTACTAGAAAATAGTACTCATATATCTAAATTTACAATTATGCTTACTTACATGCTGAAACCATTCTTGTGCCCAAGTTGGGAGTTTTTCTGTGTTGTTCTAGGATTATAGAGGTATGATGAAATTATACATTAATGATAATATTCATGAACCTGTATTTAGCATTCAATAATAAATAAGTCGCATAATGGAATATTTCATTACATACAAGTGCAATAGTAAAAATATCATCTCAATGCCCTCTAAATTTTTTTCTTTTTTTTTACAAAAGCTCTAGCAAACATTTCTATGCTGCCTTTTCACTAGTTTCATCACATTTACACAATTATGTACAATATTTCACCACAGAAAATACATAAAACTTCAATTCATCCATCAAATAATAGACCAAACACCAGCTGCATCACTGGTCTGGCAAATTCGTAGAGGAATAGTGCTGTAGCAGATAGTTATAAAATGAGGGTAATTTCTGGGTAACATATGTTAACAAGAAAATTGCTAGCCACCTAGAACAAAAGCACTCCTGTTTGTTGTAGTACTAAGAGCTTCTGAACACCAATCACAGCCTCTTTCATCTTTGTTCTAAAAGAACAATTTCATAGCACTTTGCGACATCATTGACACTATTTTCTAACACACTCAGTACAAAGACAAAAGGGGGGGGGGGGGGGGGGGGGGGGGGGGGGGGGGGGGGGAGGAGGAAGAGTGGTGCTGGAATTGGAAACTACCCACTTTCCTTCCTTTTTAGGGCTAGTTGGCATTTAAAATTATGCTCAAAATTTGCAATCCCCAACAGGTTGATGATAATCATATTCTTGATTCAGATTATTATTAGCCAATATTAATACCACTATAGACATTGGTTTATCTGTCTGTAATACAAGTAACAGAGTATAGTGGCTATCTGGCAAACATGCATAAAGAAGGGCCTTGTTCTGTGTGTAGTTACTGCTTTGATTGCTGGCTTGCCTGATCATTAACCCATGATGCTAAGGCGAGTTGGCATTGTGAAATTCGTGTTTAAATCTGTACTCTGCAAGATTCCCTTCATGTTGTAGGTATATAAATTGACAATGGAGAACTAAGTGTTTTATATGGATCTTAAACGTCAGACAAAAATGAGGAGAAAGTTTTGCAAAGTTCACATCTCCACAGAAATATTATGCAATATGTTGTCAATTAAACAACAATGGCTGGTGTATTAATAGACAAAAATTAAAATGGAATAGTCAAGTTTTAATAGAAGAATGGTAGAATATTCTTTGGGGCCACGTGACCCAGTAGTCACACAATTTCTGTACCTACTATTTTCAGTCCACTCATGACAATGAATTTAACGCTGAGTTGATGGCAGTTTGTTGAGACAATGCACTACAAACTGAAAGGTTGCAGCCTTGATTCCCAATGGTGTCACCGGAATTCTTCATTGACATAATCCTTCCAGCTGCACTATGGCCCTGAGTTTTGACGCAGCCTCCAACAGAAATGAGTACCACGAATATTTCCTGGGAAGTAAAGTGGCCATTGTGTTGGACTGACAAACTTACCACCTTCACATGCCGAGTGTCTTGAAATCTGGGAGCCTCAACCTCCAGGAACACTCAGGCCTCTCCAGGCCACATAGGGATTGCTTTACCTCTAGATAAAACTGAATGTCTACTGATTCAGTCCACATATGGAAAAGTAACTCAAGAAATTATTCTTTTGAAGGGAAGCATATATGTAGAAAATGGCTACAGCATGTGTAACAGATTCTGTTCATGTGAATGAGGATGGGGAACATTTTCAATACCTCATGTGATGTATGCGAGTTAACTTCAATGAATGTTATTTCTGTGGTCTCACTTCAATTGCTGTAATAGAAAAGTATGCAAATGTGTCAGCAACTGCATACAGTGCAATTGTGATGACCTGACACAACCACCAGACAGCTTCTCTGTATAATTACACAGAACAGGGGAATATGACTGAGGGAAGTTCTTAAGATAAATGACTTTCACACTGTCGTAAAATCTATGCACTGCTTTCATTGAAAGCAATGGCTACCTTCAGCATTACTAAATAAAAATAAATTTCTTCTTGAAAAAGTAACTTGTGAAGAACTAATGATGAAACAAACCACTTACAAAGAAGTACTGAAAAAATGAAACCATGTATATGGTTTATGAAAGAAAGACAAGTATCATTATTATCCAACATAGCCCTTCTTTCAAATATTCAGTTATGTAACACATTATAGGCATCATGGCTATGAAATGATTACAAACATTATACTTTTACAGTAGTATCATGTATGTAGCTGTATGTAAATGGATGCAGTCAATACAGTTCCTGAAATTTACACACTTAACTATGTTTTGAAGCAAGCAGTTAACACTTCTACAGCACTAAATATATATGGACTGTTCCCACACTGAAGAGCATAAGGAAGTGATCATACAAATATACAACTGAATATGGCTGAAATAATCAGAATGCTACAAGTTTCTTGTGTTCCTAACATCATTACAAGCTGATGATTAATTTTATGAAACAGGCACAAAATAATCTCATTATATCATACTTATTTACATGGTATGGAGCACCAGTATCATAGGCAAATAGACAGATGATGATGACAATGATCAACAACTGTGCAAACAGGGAATTAACTATGAATTTTATTGGATATTAATGAACAAATTCTGGTATATATCCTCATACTGGCAGCCTGTGAAAAAGTGATGATATCTACGTCAGGTATGTTTTCTAATTATGTGCTCAGCAGCGCACTGTGGTGGTAATGGATGTGACTAAATCTGTACAAAAATTGGTATGAAAATATTTGGTATTCCTACGGGTACAGTCAGTTTGACCTATACTAGGACATGCCGGTCATGCTGCAAGAGCCTGACATTTATATATAACAGACACAGCACCAATTTTATTGTCATATCATGGCATCCACTTGTTAACCGAATTATAGTTTCATGACATTTACTTGACATATCAGTAACCTTAATTAGAAATGGAATAAGAATATGAAATTCAACTTGAAAGAATTCTGATGACAATATACACAGTCATGAATGAGTTATTAATGAAACTGTTTTCAAACAAATTTTATGTGTGTAACTCATTGGTGATTACATGCTACTTAAGAGACTAGAAAATCATACATATGCTTGTCGTAATGTTTGTACATTCATGACGAAAAACACGATATTTTAAAACAAAAACTGTCTCTCTACCAAAGCCAAATGGAAGCAAAATAAGAATGACATGCTGTCCCGCATTAGCAAATCCTCATTTAAAGCTGTCCCTGTGCATGCCGTGAGGGCATGCAGGGGGAGTGGAGGTACAGCTCCACTACAGTGCTAAATGGAGATCAGCAGTCAACTTTGCATACACTGGCCACTTGACCCCTGCAAAAGAACCCAGTACCCATTGAATTGAAGGCCAGGCAGTCCCCAGAGCTGGTATGGGATCCCTTTTTGGAGAAGAGAAAAATTTCTTGTACCTGCTGGGATTTGCACCCTGTACCATACAGCCTGTAGCATAGTTACTATACTGATTATAGTACCCCAGCTCCATACCCTCATATACAAGAATAAAAGTGTCACCTAATTCCATGAGGCAGAGTTTGTCTTGAGAAGCTTACATAGTTGAGAAATTCTATGCATTTTTATGGAACCAAATGTTCATTGCCCTCATTAAGCACCTGCCACTAGTTGCCATCCCAGACCAGATGAAATATATTCTACACCCTTCAGTCTAGTACTTTTCAACACAGGTATTATGCCCAATTGTGGGAATGCATGACTCACCCATCAGAACTTTACATTATGTATGCCTATTAAAAAACACATTATTTTAATTAAATACCAAAAACCTGGTATAACACCTGTGTGTTACAAAATCATTACGACACGCATTCCAATGCTGACACTGGTGTCATCACAGTCAGGCATGCTCAAGCCAATTTTACATACATGGGGGTAGAAAATGTTACTGACCTACTAGATCTGGTGTGATTTCTACCACTCCATCATATTTGACATTATGTAAAATTAAAGTCTGTCTCTGATCATGTGTTACAACTTCTCTCTGGAACCCCTTGCATTGCCATTCTTTAATTTTTTAATATAGTATACAACTTGTAATGTCAGAACTTGTCTCCAAGTTGCAGTGGCATGTACCTTGCTATTGTTTATATGTACACACCACAGTTTTCCACTGTTCACTAAGAACACACTTCTGTATTCACTTTGTCATTAAGACACTCCCTGTTATGTCCATATACCACACTTCGCTATTACAATGAAAATATTGTTACTACTGGGTGGCACCTTCATTATATATTGAGTAGTGTTCTGTTGTACATTTCTTGTATTTCTGTTGCACTGGCCCTCTGTTGGGTCCTTTCTACTGGTTACAGTCCATTTCCTTTTTTTCTCAGTGTTTGAATTACATACTTCTCTTCATGTTGTACAATAATTATGTTTATACTGTTGCTGAAATGTTGTATGGATGTAGATTGCATGTTTCAGAGGCCATGTCTGTTGGTATTTAAAGAATATATTGTGTCACCAATTCAAATCTTATTTAAACAATGTAACATTTTCACCTTTGGCGAATGAACTGGACTTACATCTGACCCTGCTGTGAGCTATGCAGACTGCAAATTAATTGTTACTGGCACTCTTGTATAGAAAACAGACAACCAATAATGTCTTGACTACACATCATATACTGGAGAAAATAGTTTTGTGAATACTACTATGATATGATTTACGTAACTGACACCTCCACTGCAAAAACAAATTTTGATTATCAGTACAGTCAATAGACTTTTTTAAATGAGAATCCAGGGTGTCATAGAAAACTAATACTTTTTTTTCTTAAAATTTCCATTCTGTGCAGTATTATTCAATTGTTACGATGTGACCAACATAGGCATACACTTTGTTAGAATTACAGCGTTTTCATACGCAAAATCCTTCCTGTTTCGGGCCTTACTGGCTGACCATCAGGGAGTGCACAACTGTGTAAGAATCGTCCAACTCTTCTTCATTCTCAGAAAGTATAAGTGTCACAAGTTCATCAATATATGAATATAGAGATTGATAAGGTCACAATAAATTGGGCAGCCTGATGATTGGCCAATAAGGCCTGAAACATGTAGGAGTTTGCATATTAAAACATTATTGTAATTCTCATAATGTGTGTGCATTTGTTCGTCACATTATAATAATTGTTCAAGAGTATTACAACAAAAGACCAAATTGAAACAATTTTTTTGCTATCGTCATCCAGCGTCAAATTTAACACCACATTCCATGCTCTTTCAAAAATGAATATAAAGTAGTTTATGTGTATTGGACTGTGCATCATTGTGATAGTTGAAGAATAAGAGACCAACGTGATGTCACTTGTTATTGTGTTTTATTTTACTTCTTCTATGCTTAACATGTTTTGGACATTAATACATCCATCATCAGGAGCCTGCGACTTTTTCTATTGAATCACCACATTGGTTGTGTGTTCTTGTTTCGATGTGTGTTGGAGTTTTGGTATCCATGTAGCAGGCTGAAGCCTGCTACATGGATACCATGCCAACCCAACCACACCAAAACTCCAACACACATCGAAACAAGAACACACGACCAATGTGGTGATTCAATAGAAAAAGTCGCAGGCTCCTGATGATGGATGTATTAATGTCTGAAACATGTTGAGCATAGAAGAAGTGAAATAAAACACAATAACAAGTGAATATAAAGTAGTTTATGCATATGAGATCTAACATTCACACAACTTCAATTATGATGAACACTGACTTCATGGATATGATATCATGCATTCTGGCTGAAATTAACCAACTTTTCAGAGGTGAATATTGCCTTTATTTTCAGAGTACACATTATACGTACTTCAGATGAAGGCAGTAGCTTCCTTTGAGACATTGATAAATTTATACCAGGCATTGTGATGCAAAATCCTTCACAATGTCATTTTTCATAGTTTATCATTACCATCACAACACAAAACAGGCAAGTTTGGAGAAATTTCAGGATGCTATTTAAGTCATTCCAAAGCACTGGCAAATTCTAAGATGTCTCATGATCTACAATTTGGAGAAAATGCGTATGTAAATGTAAGTATAATCTCTCCTCCAATAATACATTACTTCATTAGCAGTCTTTAATGCCAGTTGAGAACTCTAAAGGATCTCATGTCTCATTTCAGGATGAAATTAATCCCTAGATTTATGAGTGGGCTTTATCAGATTTTTTCCCCCAAAATGGAGAGAAATAGCTTCAAAGTTTGCACACAAACACACACATTTAAGCTATTTCATAATACCTTTATCAGTTGACCTTGGTCCTGGAATCTCTGTATTACAAAACAAAAATGGCTCCCCATAATAACTTTTGAATAATTTTAATTTTTGTTATTAGTAAATGGGCTAGTCCCTCCTACTTTATCAGTTTTTATAATTATCTTTTTTAGAATGAAAAAAAGGGGGCAAAGGCCTGGCTTACCGTGTTCTTTCCAATTTCTGCATTGATGCTCATCACAGAATGGTGAGTTTTTAAACATTCATAGCATACTTTTTACATGTTAGGCCTTGTGTTTCGCTTACGAGCTTTGTGAGATTATCACCATTTATAGTCAGGCCTACTTCATCCAATAAAAGGCACACTAAAACTGCAATAACAGATGTGCTCTTTATTTGCATATGACTAAGCTGATGCTATTTTATAAAACCTAAAATTGCATACATTTTTCTTATAAATATTTATTTCACACTAAGTTGCTCATATTCTTGATGTACCTACACATCACTCAGGTGTCTATCCACATGAAACCACACATATTTTAATGCTACAACTAGCACTTCAAAATACATGTGGTGAAACGGTCGCTGAAAATACTTGTGCTTCATGGCAGTAATAATAGGCATTTTTTACAAAATAAAATTTTAAAGTTAACTATATATCAACAACCCACATACATTTTCAATGTCATATGACTTTCTCAGCTAAAAAACCTATGCTTGACAAGTGGCACATTGCCTACTCCAGCAGTCTTGAGATGTTACCTGCAATTTTCCACGCTGGAAAAAATTGATTAACTATAAATTATAGTCAACCAGTCAAAGATGTTATATGCAGCATGTCATGTTGCATACTTATGCTTATTGGTGCCTGTTTTAAGTACCAGAGTTCAGAATTTGCTGTCTACATGTCTGAGGTCCAGCAATTTAATGGTGTACAAGAATACAGTTACTACTCATATGACTTATGATGAACGGTTACACATAAAATGTATATGTAATGCATTGAATAAAGTGTGTGTGTATTGATACACTGCGTGAAATTCCTTTTTTATGCAATTTTTGTGTCCCTCAGTTTCTGTCCTGTTTGATGGCTCTGAAACCAGTCACATAATGCAAGCTTGCAGTGAAATAGCAAACACATACAAAACCTGATGAAGAATTTTTGACATTTTGCTGACCATGCATTACATTACACAGCCTCTGGTATCATCACACTGAAACAAGTGAGTGGTCTAATTTTAGTAATTTTAGACCACTCACTTGTTTCAGTGTGATGATACCAGAGGCTGTGTAATGCTATTTTGACCTCCTGATGATGAGCACATGTGCTTGATACATGTAGAGGCATGAAATAAACTTATTGTAAAACAGAAATTTTTTGCATCAAGTTGGTTAATTACTGAGATAAATAAACTGATGAAGAATGTTTAATATCCGAAAGCCTTTATTCAACAAAAATAAAATATTATTTGAGATGAATATGTAATCGTTTTAGGAATGCTGTCTTATCATAATGTTATTAAAAGCCAGCAATGCATGAGTTCAGGCTTTCACCATGAAGTAGCTGAGAACTGCGCTCTTCTGGGTTCTTACAGAGTGGGTAATGGTAATTTCTTACTATTTCAGGACAACCTTTCAGTCCCACCCTCAAGGTGGGACTGACAGGTTGTCCTGAAATGTCTGTAAGAAATTACCACTTCTCACTGTGTAACAACCCAGAAGAGTGCATTTCTCAAAGACCAGCAATATTTTCCATCCAGTCATCTCTTTTTCAGTAACAACTGCATTTGAGTTGAGGACAAATACACAGACACGCAAAACTGCAACAGTGTAACAAGTACCATTAAAAAAATCCATTAAATAAGGGTATTTGATAAGTGTCATGTTTAAACAACTGTACGTAATCTAGCTGAGAGCTAATCAGAAACCAAACATCCTCCGAAAATGATAAAATATATGCCTCATTCAGAAAATACCATGATTTCACGCTTAAAAGCAGTTAATTATTCCAAAGATAATTAGTTAAAGTTCTCTAATACATCTCTGTTGCAGAACGTACTTCAACACTATAAAACAAAAAGAAACGAGAGCATGGTCGAATCTGTATTGTAATAAAAATACTCATGTCTAACCAGCTGTAATTTAATGTTCTGAAAGTTACCGATATCAGTGTTTGTATTTGGTGGTATGTTGGCTTCTTTATTTTGTGTACGTTGGATTCTTTATTTTTTTTTAAGGCAGAAAGAGGGCTAAAAATGGGTTCGCAGTCATTGTAACTTCACAAGTACTGCTATAGTTTCTTCCAAAACAAAGCACTGTCAAGCACATAAAATTTACTTATCTACTGATAAAACACCAGGCTGAAAACTTACTTAGCCACATCAGGGAATAAGTATAGTACGAAATCTGGCAAATTTGCAGTGTCAGCAACTTTCCAAAACAAAACATTCAGTATTCTTTATATACAGTGTATATATATATATATAAAATTACATCAAAACAGTTCCCCCGCTGAGAACAACTAAATGGTACATGTCCGAATGAAAAACTACACTGTCTAAAAGTTTCGGTTGGAGTAATCTTTAAGTACATTGTCCTCAGATGGTGGTCACAGTACCATATTCTTGGGTTATAAAGAAGACTGTTTATGGTAGGGGGCAACACATTCAATGCAAATCTTTTGTGTATTTTACAATGGCTAACAAAATTCAGGAACAAGAGAATACAGAAGAATGTTATATAAATACCATTTTCAGCTAAAAAAAAGTCACAAACTACTGTACCTGTTGAACACAACTTGCATTTTAGTGGCATAAAACCTGGCTCCATGTACACATTTCGGCTTTCAACATGCCATCATCAGTTTGTGTGTAAGAAAACAGAAAGATACAAATTTATGACTGTGATTGTGTTGCTCAAGGTTCAGAACACAGTTGAAAAATTTGTAACTTTTTATCTTCTTATGCACAGCCCAATAATGGATTACTGAAAGCTGAAATATGTCATGTAGCTGTGTCTTGTAACACGAAAATACAAGTTGTGTTTGACAGATACAACAGTTGATTTTACTGTTCATAACAAAACAGGATGAAACACCTTAAGATTCTTTGGCTATACATGGCTTGCCGATTTGTCACTTTCTCCCCACGTAACCACTGAAGCCAGATGCTGTTTACTGTACAATTTTCTATCCATGGATACAGGTATTTGATTTGATGGGGTTCCACCTATTGTTAGATTCACATTCTGATAGAGGTTACTGTTAGCTGTGTTATTGTTTGGCTTGTGAAGAAGGCTGACTGGGGAGGAATTCAGATCCTGTCTCTGATGTGGTGGATGGACTAGTAATGTATAATCACTGGGATGACTATGCAAGCAAGGTTTCCCTGCTAAGTTCAACTTAGCGTTTGTTTCATTTTTTTCACACTGTGGTCCCTTGACACTTCCCATTTTAGTCTGAGTGAGTGCATTATCAGGACGCATAAGCATAACACACTGAGATGTTGGTACCACAGTGTTACAATTTGTTGATGTAGATTCATTGTGATGCTGCAGAAGGAGTGGCACTTTCTTGGAAGACGTGTTATCACGGTTCTGAAGATTATATTGGTTAGGCTTCCTAGCTGTGTGAACAGTTGTCGGTGGAAAGATGCTGCCTCCATGTTTACCACCGTGAATAAAGCTCTGTTCGATACTATCTCTGCGAAGAATCTTAACAGCAAGAACTATGAGAATGAAGAGAATCAGGGTTCCACAGATTGGAACTGCAATAGTTGCAGCTTTAAACCAGACTTCATTGTTGCTGTAGCTTGCTGGAGTTTGTGTTGCTCCATTGAGATAAAGTCGGTCTTCACTTGTGTTCAATATGGAACCTGCAACAATGCAAAACAATATTTAACACTGTGATAAGTAAAGGATTTTTGTACTGAACCTTTTCTGAGTGCAGAGTTATGCAAGACTATCAGGGAACATTCAAACTGGAGTACTGCAGTTTCAACAAATTCTGTGTGGAATTTGTAAAAATCTGTTCACATTTTGAACCTGTGTTGGAGCAATATCCCCAAATAAACAGTTGGATTACATGGGGATAAAAATATGAATATCTGTGGGAAATGTGATTTTGGAGCCCATGCCATACTGGAGATCACATGATGGAGTCGACATTTTGCGATGTCCAGAACACGATGATGGAAAAAACCAGCATGAATGACAAACGTGACAAGTGGGAACTGCAAATGGTGTAAATCACATACTGGTGTCCCAGCTCTTCAAAAACATCCTTAATATGCAAAAGCCTGCAAAACGATGGGTCATGTCTCACTTCCCCAGGTAGTACAAGAGTCACTGTTATACACTTTCCTGATCTACACTTGCATTGCCACCACAGTGAAGGAGTACATTCCTTCATCACATCACAGATGTACTCGAAACAGGTCTTGTCGTACAGGCCCAGGTCTGACATGACAAATGAATGGCATGGTATACAGGTTATAATCTAAATAAATGTTGCCAAGACCCAAGTAATTTGAAGAGGGGTTAAGCCAACCATCAAGCAGCTTCACAGGACCAAACTGTCAACACACATCTTTTTTGTAAGTTCACTGGACATTGTCTACATAAAGCACTTCCTCACAGATGGTAATAGTTTTATGTGCCCACATAAATTTTACAGCATAATAATGCATGTCCAAGTGACTGTCCACATAAAAGATACTTCTGGTAGTGGAAATGTGACATTCTTCCACACCTAGTATATTGATTGAACATGGACCCTCATGACTTCAGTCTCTTGAATATGAAGGGGCCTCTCTGGTGGAAGTGGAAAAACATGATGCAAGAACATCATAAACATTTATGGGGTTGACAGCATGTGTCCACTGATGGCACCCAACACCTTCAACCTGTGTGCAAGTTCACTCAATTTTTCTGTTGGTAAGGCATGCATATAAAAGTTATAATATAACCTCACATTCAAATAATTACTTACATTTCACCTATGTTGTAACTATATTCTTTCTAGTCCTTGTATTTCAATTACCTCATGTCTGTGCTGTCCAGGATGATTGACAGTTCCATTTATTACATTACTAAACACGGAATAAGGTGATAAATCTTGCGTTGACTGCTCTTCTAATGTAGCTACAGAGGAATGGTAGAGCTAATTAAGAACTAACTTTAAATTAGGGACAAGTATTAAGAAATACACTAATATTTGCAGATGACAAAGTCAATTTGCATAGAATTACTTCTGAATAACACCTGGCTGATCAGCTGACAACCTGGTTCACTTGATGGGCTAAGATAGCTGTCCCACGTCTAAGATAAAAAATCATGATAATCGCACTGCTGAAGAAATTACCAACTTTAATTACTTAGATTTTAAAGTAACATACATAAAACAAGATTTTAAAAAAAATATACAAATTTCACTATTTGGACCGAGGAGGGACGAGGTAACAGGGGGACTGGAGGAGATTGCATAACGAGGAGCTAAATGATTTGTACTGCTCACCCAATATTGTGCGGGTGATAAAACCGAGAAGAATAAGATGGGCTGGGCATGTGGCATGTAAGGGTGAGGAGAGGGGGGGGGGTGTATAGGATCTTGGTGGGAAAACCGGAGGGAAAGAGACCACTGGGGAGACCTAGGCGTAGATGGGTGGATAATATTAGGACGGATCTCCAGGAGG
>Ga0131853_10003407_pt1 | contig 28568 bp, 20 predicted proteins | sample TergutLab28metaG_FD_92764 | JGI IMG/M metagenome (GOLD analysis project Ga0131853, IMG submission 92764) | Labiotermes labralis P1 segment gut microbial communities from Petit-Saut dam, French Guiana - Lab288 P1 (version 2) (version 2) | ecosystem: Host-associated > Arthropoda: Insects >...
GCACTCGCAGCTGGCATTCCGGCAGCGTCCATCTTAATCGAAGAATCCTCACGCACCACCGAAGACAATTTCTCCTACGCCATGCACCTCATTGAAGACCACGACATTTCGACCGTGATCATCGTGAGCGATCCCCTTCACATGTACCGCGCCATGAGAATGGCAACCGATAATGGTTTAGAAGCATTTTCTTCCCCAACCCCCACAACCAGGTATCAAAGCTTCGAAACCCAGCTCCCGTTTCTAAGAAGAGAAGTTCTGTACTACACGGGTTACCGGTTGATTAATTTGTTTAATTGAAAGCAAGGCATCTATGCTAACCGCGTGTGATGCTTTTTAATTTGCGAAAATCGGTTACTTAAGCAAGGATGAGTAGCTGTCATTTCGTGTCATTTCACGTCAATGTGAGAAAATCAACCTTTTTAGTCGATTTTTTAAAAATCACTGAAAAGATCGTGTTATAATAGCGGGAGTGGGAATTGGGATAGCTTGAGGTGAAGGTGAACATGCAAATAGAACAACTGTTACAACAATACTTTGGATATGCGTCTTTTCGTGTCGGGCAAAAGCAAGTGATAAAGCGCGTGTTAGCAGGCGACAATACGTTATGCATCATGCCGACGGGTGGTGGGAAGTCGATTTGTTATCAAATACCAGCCCTTGCTTTGGCGGGGACGACGTTGGTGATCTCGCCTTTGATTTCACTGATGAAAGATCAAGTAGACGTGCTCTTACAGATGGGGATTGCGGCTACTTATATTAACAGTTCTTTGAGTTACAGTGAGACGATGAATCGTTTGAACCAGGCCCGAGCAGGCAGGTTTAAGTTACTGTACGTGGCACCGGAGCGATTAGAGGATCCGGCTTTTGTGGCGATCTTAAAACAGCTAACCATTCCCCTGATAGCGGTCGATGAAGCGCATTGTATTTCCCAATGGGGACATGATTTTCGTCCTAGCTACCGTTACATCAAAAATGTCATTAACGAATTGGAACGCCCTCCGGTGGTTTTAGCTTTAACAGCAACGGCGACCAAACAGGTGAGGGTGGATATTTGCGAGCAATTAAATATCGTAGTAGGAAACGATGTGATCACCACCTTTGCGCGGCAGAATCTCGCCTTCAAAGTGCTAAAAGGCGAAAATGCCGATGTATTTCTGAAAGATTACATCGTGAAAAATCAAAGCGAAGTCGGGATTATTTATGCGGCGACGCGGAAAAATGTGGATCAGTTGTACGAGCAGCTAAAGAAAGTGGGTGTGTCGGTAGCGAAGTATCATGCGGGGCTTTCGAAATCTGAGCGAGACGAGTACCAAGAGGCTTTTCTGTATGACAAGGTGAACGTGATCGTGGCGACGTCTGCGTTTGGGATGGGGATTGATAAGTCGAACGTGCGGTACGTGATTCATTATCAGATGCCGAAGAACATGGAAAGTTATTACCAGGAAGCGGGACGTGCTGGGCGCGACGGATTAGATAGCGAGTGTGTGCTGATTTATCGGCCGCAGGATGTGCAGGTGCAGCGTTTTTTAATTGAGCAGTCGGCCAGTGGGGAACGTTTTGGTAATGAGTTGGCGAAATTGCAGGCGATGGTGGACTATTGTCACACGGAAGGTTGTTTACAGACGTCGATTTTACATTATTTTGGTGAGTTTGAGGCAGTGGGATGTGAGCGTTGTGGGAATTGCACGGATACACGTGAACGTATTGATGTGACGATTGATGCACAAAAAGTGTTATCGTGCGTGATTCGGATGGGACAGCGATTTGGGAAGGTGATGATTGCGCAGGTGTTAACGGGTTCGAGTAATAAAAAAGTGCTAGGCTTCCGCTTTGATAAGCTGCCGACTTACGGGATTTTGTCTAACAAAAGTACGAAAGACGTGAACCTGTTTATTGAATTTTTGATTTCTGAGGAATATTTGATGGTGGAGCAAGGTGAGTTTCCAACGATTAAAGTGGCTACAAAAGGTCGGGGCGTTTTGCAAGGCAAGGTGCAGGTATTTAGAAAGCAACAAGTTGAAACGAAACAAATTGTGAAAACGGACAGCCCGTTATTTGAAGCGTTACGAGCTTGGCGCCGGGAACGAGCAAAAGCAGAGAACGTACCGCCGTTTGTTATTTTCTCCGATCAAACGCTGTGGGACGTTTGTGCGAAGTTGCCGAAAACGTTGGATGAGTTGTTAGACGTGAAAGGAATCGGCGAGCAGAAGCAGGTGAAGTACGGCGCTGAGTTGTTGGCGGTGCTGGGAAATGAGGTTGACAGTTGAGTGGATTTGTCGTATAATAAAATCGATATTCATAAAGACTGATGAGGTCGGAAAGGGCACCCGACACCCCTCTTATTGAGGTACCTGAGATGCAGGATACGCCGCCCTGCCATCAGTCCGTTAGAAGGCACTTTCGTTATTGTGAGTGTCTTTTAATTTGCAAAAATTTAATTAACGATGCCATAGCTGATTGACTGAAAAGATATGAACAAATAGGTTGACACTAAGTTCCCGCTCGTGTATACTTTTCTATAAAATTAATTCGGGAGTGGTGAGTCATGAGTTACATCAATGAAGTGTTAGAATTAGTCAAAACGAAATACCCGGCGGAACTTGAGTTTCAGCAAGCCGTCACCGAAGTGTTTGAGTCTTTGCGTGTTGTCATTGAAGCAGATGAAGCGGCGTATCGTCGTGATGCCATTTTGGAACGCTTAGTTGCTCCTGATCGTCAAATTGCTTTTCGTGTAAACTGGGTGGACGATGACGGGAACATTCAAGTTAATAACGGCTATCGCGTGCAATTTAACAACGCGCTTGGTCCGTATAAAGGTGGCATTAGGTTCCGCGATAACGTTAATTTGAGTATCATTAAATTTTTAGGGTTTGAGCAAACGTTTAAAAATGCTTTGACTGGGCTGCCAATCGGTGGTGGAAAAGGCGGTTCTGATTTTGATCCTAAAGGCAAATCTGACCGTGAAGTCATGGCCTTTTGTCAAGCTTTTATGACCGAATTAACTCGCTACATCGGTGCTGATATCGACGTTCCGGCTGGTGATATTGGTGTCGGTGCGCGTGAGATTGGTTATATGTATGGGCAATATAAGCGTATGACTAGTGAATTTACCGGCGTATTCACAGGTAAAGGCATTCCTTATGGCGGCTCACTGGCACGCACGGAAGCAACCGGTTATGGGTTGTTGTATTTTACGGATGCGATGCTCAAAGCAAACGGACTCTCGTTTGAAGGGAAAAAAGTCAGCATTTCAGGCTCGGGTAACGTGGCGATCTATGCCGCAGAAAAAGCGTATGAGCTAGGGGCAACCGTTGTCGCGATGAGTGATTCGGGTGGTTATGTTTACGATGCCGATGGCATTGACTTAGGGTTGATAAAAGAGCTTAAAGAAGTGAAGCGAGCGCGGATCTCAGAGTATGTAGCCGAGAAAAAAACTGGTTTGTATGTTGCGGGTGGCAGCATTTGGGAAGTTGCGGTTGATGTGGCTTTGCCGTGTGCGACGCAGAACGAATTGCATTTAGTCGATGCGAAACTGCTAGTGGCGAATGGCTGTTTGGCGGTTGCAGAAGGTGCGAACATGCCAACAACGATGGATGCGACGCATTATTTGCAGGAGAACGGGGTGTTGTTTGCACCTGGGAAAGCGAGTAATGCTGGTGGGGTGGCGACTTCGCAGCTTGAGATGGCGCAAAACAGTGCGCGATTGAAGTGGACGTTTGCGGAGGTGGATGCAAAGCTGAAAGCGATCATGGAAACTATTTTCAAGCAGGCTCACGAAGCAGCGGTTAAGTATGAGAAGCCGACGGATTATGTGTTAGGTGCGAACATTGCGGGATTTGAAAAGGTCGTTGAAGTGATGAGGATGCACGGGGTTTAACATCGCATCTTAGTAAAGTTTTACAGGAAAAAGTAAAAGGTGATGTTATGTTTAGGTACATTTTTAGAAGAATGTTATTGCTGATTCCGGTTATGATTATTGTGTCTTTTATTATCTTTTCGATTCTTAACTTAATGCCAGCTGATGCCGCTCGCGTAGCAGCTGGTTACCGGGCAACGCAAGAGGAAATTGAGTACATTCGGGAAATGATGGGACTTAATTACCCGTTTTTTGTTCGTTATTTCAACTGGTTGTATGGTTTTGTTTTTCATCAACATTTGGGCTATTCTTTAATGATGGGCTGGCCAGTTTATCCGATTGTGATGTCTGCCATGCCAACAACGCTGACGATTGCCGTTATTGCAACGGTTGTGTCGGTTATCATTGGTATTCCAGTTGGTGTTATTTCTGCCGTCAAGCGCTATTCGATTTTTGATAATGCTGGGATGGTGTTTTCTATTATTGGCATTTCGATGCCTACTTTTTGGCAAGCCATGCTCTTGCATCTTTTGGTACAGCATTTGATTAGGTTGGGGGTTTTACCACTGGAATTACTCATCGTCGGAAATAACAACTTTTTTACGATACTTGCTGGTATTATCCTAGGTGTCAGTACGTCTGCCATTGTTGCGCGTATGACAAGATCTAGTATGTTAGAAGTGATTTATAAAGACCATATTAGAACGGCAAGAGCATTCGGGAGAACCGAGAACGATATTATGATAAAGCATGCGTTGAAGAATGCGTTGATTCCGATTATCACCATTGTTGGGCTTAACTTTGGTGCCTTACTCGCTGGTTCGATTTATTCTGAGGTTGTTTTTCGTTTGAACGGCATTGGTTCACTGTTAGTTTGGGCAATTGGCAGTCGCGATTACCCTGTTTTAATGGGCGCTGTTTTAGTGATTTGTTTGCTGTTTAGTGTGCTAAATTTATTCATCGATATTTTGTATACCTTCATTGACCCACGGGTTAAAACGCAGTATAAATAGGGGTTTTACGAAAAGTTAAAGTTGGCGTGATAACATTCACGCCTTTTTCTTGCTTTAATTTAAATCGTTGTGTTATAATGAAAAGCGTTTTAAGGTTGATATCTGACGATGAAAAGTTACAGTTAAACAATATTTTTGATAAAGGTTGCTGGGTATTATGAATCAAGAACTACTAGAAAAATTATCTGTGATCACGGAAGAAGAACAAAGCATTTTAGATGGGAATACACAAATTGATTTTGAATTGTACAATCAGGATGCCAGTTTTGTCATCGACAGTCAAACGTTACTAAAGAAGGGGAAGCTAATCGAAATCAGACCGCACACGCGCTTTGCCCATTTTCCGAAGCATCGGCATAATTATATTGAGATGATTTACATGTGCAAAGGAAGCACCACGCACGTTGTCAATGATCAGAAAATCGTTCTGAATCAAGGAGATATCCTGTTTTTAAGTCAGCAAGCAGAGCAAGAAATCTTGCCAGCTGGTGAGAATGATATTGCGATTAATTTTATTATCTTGCCTGAATTTTTTGATAAAGTGTTCCAGCTGCTTGAAGGTGAGAAAAGTCCGTTAAATGAGTTTTTGATGAGTTGTGTTTTTAAAAGTCAGAGCGATTATAATCATTTGTACTTTAACGTTGCTGATGTGTTGCCTATTCAAAATCTGATTGAGAACATGGTGTGGAGCATCATCAATAATTTATACAATAAACACGCGATCAACCAAAAAACAATGGGATTGTTAATACTTCAAATTATGAATCACACGGATAAAATTGAGAGCTCAAACAGTGATTTTAAAGGTGAGCTAGCTTTAAATGTGTTGAGCTATATCAATGAAAACTTTCAAAGCGGTAGCTTAACCGAGCTGGCCGAACTACTAAACTACGACATGCATTGGTTAAGTAAAGAAATCAAACAACAAACCGGAAAGAATTTTACAACCTTGCTGCAAGAAAAAAGGCTGTTACAAGCTTCGTATTTATTGAAACAAACACAAATTCCAATCGCAGAAATCATCGAATCGGTTGGTTATGAAAATTCAAGCTTCTTCTTCCGCAAATTCAAAGAAGCGCATGGGATGTCGCCTAAGAAATATCGCATGAGTACAAACGCATAATTCGTTCTTAAACCTAAAACTTAGTGTGAGAGCGTGCAGGGTGGCTCGAAGTTGTCATTCCCCTGATTCTTGATTTTCACGTGAAATCGGGGATTTCTCGACGCCAATGCTACTGAACTAAGCCAGAACTCATCTCACCAATGACCTTCAACCCTGCGAAAACAAGCACCGACAAAAAAGGATGTTTTTTACACAATAGACGTCCTTTCTTGTAAGTGTTTTTGAGTGTTATAATTCAGGAAACGCTCTCAATAAGATTGGGGTCGCACTTGATAGTGTTCGGAGAGAAAAATAACGCTTATACGCTGGAGGTTTTCAAAATGAAAAAAATTTTTACAACACTTTGTTTGGTCATTATACTTACTATCCTGACCGCTTGCGGTAACGAATCTGGTGGCGGTGGCGATGATCAGTACGTGATCCGCATTGCTTGGTGGGGATCGCAAATGCGCCACGATGCTACCATTGAGGTCATTGAACTGTTCATGGAACAAAACCCTGATATTTACATCGAATACGAATTCTTTGATCCGGATGGTTATTGGACAGCGATGAACACACGTGTGGCATCGGATGATGTGTGGGACGTTTTCCAAATGGGTGGGAACTTCCAACAATACATCGACAACATTTTAGATATCACCCCGTTTATTGAAGATGGTACGATTGACGTTTCTCGTACAGACGAGTCGTTCTTAAACACCACGTATTTTGAAGGTAAAATGGTCGGTATTTCTAACGGTGTCAATTCAAACGGTATTGCGTTTGATCCAGCCTTGTTCGAAGAAGCCGGCGCACCACTCCTACACGCGGATTGGACATGGGATGACTTTGCTAACTCGGCGATGATCATTCATGAGAATTTAGGCATCTATGGAAGTTCGGCGTTAAGTGATTTCATCGCGTTAACGATCTTAGTGACGCAATCAGGGGCTAACTTCTTTGATCCAGCAACCAACTCAACCACGTTAGGCTTTGATGACCCATCGATTTTAGTGCCTTATTTTGAAATGCGACGTGACTTAGTTCAAGCCGGTGCGTTCCCAGATGCTGGCCGTTTAGCGACGATCACGGACATTGAAGGTGACTTACTAGTAACAGGAGATGCGGCGATGACGTGGGTAGCGAGTAATCAATTTATTACCGTTGCAAACGCAGCAGGTCGCCCGTTAGAGCTTGTTCCGCTACCGAGATTAACGGCTGGTGGTGAAAGCGGGATGGGATTAACATCGTCGCAGATGTTGAGCATTTCTAATGCGTCACCGTACCCAGAAGCAGCAGCACGATTTATCAATTTCTTCCAGAACGACGAAGAAGCGAATCGCATTTTAGCTGGTGAGCGCGGTGTGCCAATTATGAGCCACATTCGCGAGATGTTAAGTGAAAATGCGGATGAGAATTTAGCAACCGTCTATGCGTTTGTTGGACTTGCTGGTGAGCTAGATACGGGATTAGGTAATCCATTAGAGTCACCAAACAACCCAGAAATTCGCGATCATTTCGAATTCTTATTAGAGCAAGTGATCTTCGGACAAATAGAAGCAGAAGCAGCAGCTGAGGACCTTCGTGACTTTGCAGAAGACGTTCTTGCGCGTAACTAATAACTAATCAAGTTTAAACAGGATAAGGATGCTTGGAGAATAGACAACGCTTTTCTGTAGTGATGGCAAAAAAACTACAAGGGTTGTTTTTCTAAAAAGCATCCTTCCTTGTTTTAATAGGAGGCTTTTAAAAATGGCAGCTAAAATAGAAGTTGAGAAAAAATCGTTCTCTTTGAAAGATTTTATCCAAAAAGAGAACACGGTCGGTTATGTGTTTGCGGCTCCCTTTATCATTGGGTTCCTTGCGTTTACGTTAATTCCGATGATCCTGTCTTTGTACTACTCGTTCACGGATTTTAATCTAAGAGGCGGCGACTGGATTGGCTTAGAAAATTACGTTCGGCTATTTAACGACGATCGTTTCATTAATTCGGTACTGGTGACGTTAAGGTTCGTTTTTGTCTCGGTACCGCTACGCTTAGCCTTTGGTTTGCTCGTTGCCTATCTCCTAACACGCAAAGCCAAAGGGGTTAGCTTTTACCGTGCCCTGTATTATTTACCAACCTTAATCGGTGGTAGCATTGCCGTGGCCATTGTTTGGCGTGAATTGTTTTCAATTAACGGGGCTGTAAACGTGATGCTCGAAGGATTAGGTGCCGCTCCAGTCAACTGGTTTGGTGATCCAAGAATGGCCATGTGGCCGCTAATCCTCATGTCCATTTGGCAATTCGGTTCGTCGATGATTATTTTTGCGGCCGGGCTAAAAGAAATCCCAGCAGAGCTTTACGAAGCCGCTGAAATGGATGGTGCGAATAAGCTTAAATCGTTTTTCAAAATTACACTGCCTTGTTTATCGCCGGTTATTTTATATAACTTGATCATGCAGATGATTTCTGCTTTTATGACCTTTACGCAAGCCTTTGTTATTACCGGCGGCGGACCGATGGATTCAACGAACTTCTATGCGCTTTACGTGTATCGCCACGCATTTGATTTCTTTAACATGGGTTACGCCAGCGCGATGAGTTGGGTGATGCTCGTCATTATTTCAATTTTTACGGTGATCGTGTTGAAAACATCTAAATACTGGGTTCATCAAAATTAGTGAAGGAGACGGATGACGATGAATAAAAAAACAATTAAAAAAATAACGTATCACATTTTGATTTTAGCTTTTGGCTTTGTGATGGTTTATCCGGTCCTATGGATGATCTCCGGCTCATTAAAAGATAACAGTGAAATCTTAACCGGCTCTTTAAACTTAATTCCAGACGTGTTTCGCTGGGAGAACTTCGCTAACGGTTGGCGAGGGTTTGGGGGCATTAGCTTTTCTGTCTTCTTTAGAAATTCGCTGTTTGTCGCCGTTGTCTCGACCATTGGGACGGTCCTTTCCTCGGCTTGTATCGCCTATGCTTTTTCGAGGATCAAGTTCAAAGGCAGCAAATTTTGGTTCGGTGTCATGTTAGCGACGATGATGTTACCGTTTCAAGTGATCCTCATTCCCCAATATATCATTTTCCATCGCTTGGGGCTGGTGGGGACTTACTTGCCGATTCTCATTCCGAATTTCATTGGACGCGCCTTCTTCATTTATCTCATGATGCAGTTCATGGTCAGCATTCCTAAGGAGTTGGACGAAGCCGCCATTATGGACGGTTGTAACAAATACACGGTGTTTACACGCATTATTTTTCCTCTTTTAAGACCTGCCCTCATCACGTCCGCCATTATTCAGTTTTACTGGGCATGGGACGACTTCATGGGGCCACTCATTTACTTGCAACGCCCGCAGATGTTCACGGTCTCGATTGCGTTACGAAACTTTGCGGATACGACCTCGGTGACCGACTGGGGCGCGATGTTTGCGATGTCAACCTTGTCGCTATTACCGGTGTTCGTGATGTTCTTGTTCTTCAATAAACAATTGGTTGAAGGCATTAGTACAACCGGTGTAAAGGGGTGATGACAGATGATAAATAGAAAAAATTTGATCACCAGACACAACCCGATCATCACAAACATAGAGACTGATTCACCGCTAACGGTCGGAAACGGAGAAATGGCCTTCACCGCTGATCCGACAGGAATGCAAACCTTTTACGACTTGTACCAGGCGAATCACATGCCGCTTTGCATAATGACACAATGGGGCTGGCACACAAAACCGGTCGGACATGGAAAACCAAATTATACGTTGGACGATGTGATCATGACGGACTACGATTACGAGGATCGCCACATCCAATTGCCCGTTGATAAAAAGCCAGGCAACGAAGAAGCGTATATGTGGTTACGTCATAACCCACACCGTGCCAACTTGGCAAGGATTGCCCTGACGGTAAACGGCCGCGAAATTAAGCCCGAGCAGCTCACAGATGTGCATCAAGAATTGCACCTTTACGAAGGGAAGTTGGTCAGTCGTTTCAAGATCGACGGTAAGCCTTGTCAGGTGACGACGGTGTGTGACGCTGAAACGGATACGCTAGGGTTTTACATTGAAACCGAGTACGAAGCGCTTAACGTCAGGATTGCTTTTCCATACGGGTCGCATGACATGTCAGGTTCTGATTGGCAATGTCCCGATCACCATGAGACGGTGATTAGTAAGCAGGAAGGTAATAAGATTAAATTTAAGCGTGTCATGGACGATTTTACGCATTGTGTGACCTTAAAAGGAAACGAGAAACTAGCGCTTCGTGAAGTGGATCATCATGTCTTTGAGTTATCAACCGCAACGACTAATTGGAATTTTGTGGTGCAATTTACCAAAGAGGAAGTCGTGGAAGTGCCTCACTACGAAGAGATATTAGCCAATGCGGCAACTTATTGGGCGTCCTTTTGGTCTGAAGTAGGCGTTGTGGATTTTGCAGGCTCAACGGATCCTCGCGCCACTGAACTAGAAAGGCGCATTGTTCTGTCTCAGTACTTATTAGCGATCCAAAGTAGTGGTAGTTTGCCACCGCAAGAAACGGGGTTAACTTGCAACAGTTGGCACGGAAAATTTCACTTGGAGATGCACTTGTGGCACAGTGCGTGGCTGCCGCTTTGGAATCAAGGGAAGCTCCTTGAAAGAAGCTTGCCGTGGTATCAGGAAATTCTGGGCAAGGCGGTTGTCAATGCTCATAAAAATGGGTTTAAAGGTGCGCGGTGGCCAAAACAGGTCGCGGATAATGGAATTGATAGTCCGTCGCCGATTGCGCCTTTGCTTGTGTGGCAGCAGTCGCATATTATTTACATGCTGGAATTGATGTACCAGCAAAATCCGTGCGTTTCGTTTCAGAAGAAGTATTGGGCGTTAGTGAAGGAAACGGCTGATTTTATGTGTGATTATTTGTCTTGGAACGCTGAGACCGGGTCTTACGATTTGGTTGCGCCGTTGATTCCGGCGCAAGAGGAGCACGATCCGCGGGTGGTGAAAAATCCGACGTTTGAGATTGAGTATTGGCGGTTTTCTTTGGCGCTGGCGATTAGGTGGGCAGATGATCTAGGTGAATCGTGTGACGTTTGGTCGGAGGTGGTGAGCAAGATCGCCGCTTCGCCGGTTCAGAACGGTTTGTACTTGGCGCATGAGCATTGCCCGGATACATTTGAAAAGTTTAACCGCGATCACCCGTCGATGCTAGGCGCATACGGGTTGATTCCGGGGTTACTTGATGCGTCAGCGGTGGCGAAAACGGTGGATAAAGTGTTAGACTGTTGGGAATTTGAAACGATGTGGGGCTGGGACTTTGCCATGATGGCGATGAGTGCCGTGAGGCTTGGAAAACCGGAGCTTGCCATGGATATTTTGTTGATGGATTCACCTAAGAACGAGTATGTGGCCAGCGGAAATAATTATCAACGGTTGCGCACGGATTTGCCGCTTTATTTACCTGGGAACGGGTCGCTGCTTTTGTCGGTGGCGTTGATGGTAGCGGGATACGAGGGATGCGATGTGGCGCAACCGGGAATTCCGAAAGACGGTAGCTGGCAAGTGGCATTTGAAAACATTTCGCCGTTTCCATATTAAGACCATTATGAAATTTCCCTACTTTTACAATATATCAAGGGTTATAGGGGAATTTTTCCCTACTTCCAAGAAATACCAAGGGCTATAGGGGAATTTTTCCCTACTTCCATGAAATATAAAGGACTATAGGGAAATTTATTTCCTAACAGCAATTTCTTAATTACCTAAGCTTCCGTATTAATTGAAAGGATGATAACAATGAAGTATCAAAACGACAAAGTAACGGACATGAACATCACCTACATCGGTGGTGGCTCACGCGAGTGGGCCCGGTTTTTCATGGGAGATTTAGCACTCGACGATCAAATCAGCGGCCGAGTAACCCTCTATGATCTCGATTATGAAGCAGCAAAGCAAAATGCTACCATCGGTAACAACATCTCAGACGGAAAATGGGAATACGTTGCCGTCCAAACGTTGGAAGCAGCGCTAGCAGGTGCCGATTTCATCGCGATTTCCATCCAGCCGGGCACCTTCGAAGAAATGGCGTCAGACGTTCACCTGCCAGAGCGACACGGCATTTACCAAGCGGTCGGGGACACAGCGGGACCAGGCGGGATCATTCGCTCGCTTCGAACGGTGCCAATGATGGTAGAATTTGCCGAAGCGATTAAAAAATACGCACCAGATGCGTGGGTCATCAACTACACAAACCCGATGAGCCTGTGCATGAAAACCTTGTATCATGTGTTTCCAGAAATAAAAGCGTTCGGTTGCTGTCATGAAATTTTCGGCACGCAAGAAGTGCTCAAAGTCATTGCGGAAAAGGAGTTGGGCCTAAAAGCGATTAAACGTCAAGACATTAAAGTAAATGTGTTGGGGGTTAACCATTTTACCTGGCTTGATTACGCGACCTACAAGGGCATTGACCTGATCCCGGTCTACCGTGATTTTATCGCGAAACATTTCGAGGAAGGACTAGCTACCGAAAAAAATCACCGGGCAAGTGTGTTCGATTGTTTGCACCGTGTGAAATTTGATCTGTTTCAGAAATACGGCTACATCGCCGCCGCTGGGGATCGCCATTTAGCAGAATTCTTACCGGTAGACGAATACTTAAAAGACCCGGATCACGTTAAATCATGGGGATTCGAATTAACACCGGTCTCATGGCGCAAGTCAGAACTATTAGAAAAAGAAGCGCGAACAGAGCGCCTAGCGCGCGGTGAGGAAGCCTACGAAGTGACGCATTCTGGCGAAGAAGGGGTGCTACTCATCAAAGCACTGTGCGGTTTAGGGCAAGTGATCAGCAACGTCAACATCCCGAACACAGCCGGGCAAATCAGCAATTTACCACTGAATGCGATTGTGGAAACGAACGCCCTTTTTGAACGTGATATCATTCGACCGGTGGCTGCGGGTGCGATGCCAGAAAACATTTTAGCCCTAACCATACCGCACGTTGATAATCACGACCGCATTTTAGAAGCCGCCTTAACGTGCAACAAAGAACTGGTTGTTGAAGCGTTTATGAACGACCCATTGATCAAAGGCAAAGCAAGCGTTGAAGAGGTGCGTGTCCTAGTGGCTGACATGATTAGAAACACATTAACCTATTTACCAGCTGACTGGAAGGAGCAAGTGACATGTTAAAAGCAAACGATATTACCATTCGCGATCCGTACGTGTTGGTCTACAAAGACAAGTACTACCTATACGGCACAAGAAGTCATTTATGTTGGAAAAAGCCTGAGGACATCAGTACTCAGGGCTTTGACGTTTATGTGAGTGAAGATTTAGAAAACTGGAGCGAACCGACCCCGGTGTTCAAACGACCGGATGATTTTTGGGCGACGTTAAACTTTTGGGCACCGGAAGTCCATGAATATCAAGGCGCGTTCTATTTATTTGCCACGTTTTGGAGTGAGACCCGTTGCCGAGGCACGCAAATTTTAAAAGCGGATCACCCAACCGGCCCGTTTAGCGTTCACAGCCCGGAGCCGATTACGCCTGCTGATTGGGAATGCTTGGACGGCACGTTGTACGTCGCTAAAAACGGGACGCCATACATGGTGTTCTGCCACGAATGGGTTCAAATTCAGGAAGGGACGATTTGTGCGGTTGAGTTAACGCCGGATTTAAAATACCCGGTAGGTGAACCGTTTGAATTGATTAACGCGGCCGATCCAAGCTGGGCAGACGGCGATGCTGGAAAAGGGCGTTACGTTACCGATGGCCCTTGCTTTTATCGCACTAACACCGACGAATTATTGATGTTTTGGTCATCGCTAAGAGACGGAAAATACGTCGAAGCCATCTCAATCAGTAGTAACGGTGAAATTGATGGGGAGTGGACGACTCAGGACGAATTGTTATACGGTGAGGACGGCGGTCACGGGATGGCTTTCACTTCGAAAGAGGGGCAATTGTATTTCACGCTCCACGCCCCGAATATTAATTACGAAGAACACCCGGTCTTCTTGAAAATCGCCGATAAAGGTGATAAAATTGTGCGTATAGAGAATTAAAACGGAGGAGGATAACGATGGAAAAACATTTGGATACAACCCTATCAGCACAGGAACGGGCAGAAGCACTCGTGGATTTAATGACGTTAGAGGAAAGGGCGCTGGTTTTAAACTACCGCTCACCAGAAATCGCCCGGTTAAATATCCCGGAGTACAACTGGTGGAACGAAGGCTTGCACGGTGTGGCACGTGCGGGAACGGCGACGATGTTCCCACAGGCGATCGCGCTAGCTGCGATGTTTGACAAGGACTTGATGCAAACCGTGGGCGCGATTATCGGCCTTGAAACGCGGGCTAAATACAACAGTTATTCAGCACTGGGCGATCGCGATATTTATAAAGGCTTGACGTTATGGTCCCCGAATATCAACTTATTCCGTGATCCACGGTGGGGACGTGGGCATGAGACTTACGGTGAGGATCCACATTTGACGGCTGAGCTAGGTGTTCGCTTTGTTAAAGGGGTTCAAGGTGATGAAAGGGTTATGACGGCTGCTGCATGTGCGAAGCATTACGCGGTGCATAGCGGACCAGAGGGAGGTCCTCATACGTTTGATGCGATCGCGACGCCAAAAGAAATGGAAGAATATTACTTGCCGCATTTCAAGGCGTTAGTTGAGGCGGGGGTTGAAGGGGTGATGGGCGCGTATAACCGTTTAAACGGGGAAGGGACTTGTGCGTCGCCGTTTTTGATGAAGAAGTTAGAGGAGTGGGGCTTTGACGGTTACTTTGTTTCTGACTATCGGGCGCTCGAGGACTTCTATAAAAATCACAAGTTAACGGGAAGCGATGTGGAAACAGCGGCGATGGCGGTGGAAGCCGGTTGCCACATTTGTGCGGGGTACGTGTATGAGCACGTGATGGAAGCTTACGAGCAAGGGATGCTATCAGAAGCTGCGATTACCAAGGCCGCGATTGCTTCGATGCGAACGAGGATTCGCTTGGGGCAATTTGATACCGATTGCGAGTTGGATAACGTGCCGTTAGACGTTGTGTCTTGCAAGGAGCATAAGCAAGTGTCGCTTGAGGCCGCGCATAAGTCGATGGTGTTGTTACAAAATAACGGCATTTTACCGCTAGATGCGAGCAAGTACCAAACGATTGGTGTGATCGGGCCAAATGCGAATAGCCGTGAAGCGTTGCAAGCGAACTATTTTGGCACCGCGGATCGTTATCACACGTTCCTTGAGGGCATTCAAGATGCATGTGACGGGCGTGTGTTGTATAGCTTAGGGGCGCATTTGTATAAGGATTCAACGACGTCGTTAGGCTTGTATAAAAACGACCGCATTGCAGAGGCCGTTGCGGTGGCGCAGGCGTCTGACCTGGCGATTTTATGCATCGGGTTAGATGCTGACCTTGAAGGGGAAGAAGGGGACGCTGGTAATCAGTTTGCCTCGGGTGATAAAATTAATGTGCTCCTGCCGGAAAGCCAGCGATTACTGGTTGAAAAAGTACTTGAAGTGGGGAAACCGACGGTCGTGGTGGTGGCTTCCGGCTCATCGCTGAATCCGGAAACAGCTAGTGCAGATGCGATTATTCAAGCGTGGTACCCGGGTTCTGAGGGTGGAACGGCTTTGGCTGATCTTTTATTCGGTCGCGTGTCGCCTTCGGGTAAATTGCCGATTACGTTTTATGAAAGCTGTGACCCGTTGCCAGCTTTCACGGATTACTCGTTGAAGAATAGAACCTATTTGTACGCTGAGAATAATGTGTTATACCCATTTGGTTACGGCTTGACTTACGGGCAGGTTGTGGTGAAGGAAGTGCGTTACGCGGACGGTGTGGCGACGGTGACGGCTGAAAATGTTGGAACGGTAGCAACCGAAGATGTGGTGCAACTATACATCAAAGACAATCAGTCGGCGCATGCCGTTAGAAATCATCGATTATGCGGCTTTGAACGTGTGAAGTTAGACGCTGGTGAGTCAGTGACGATCGACATCGTTTTGGATAAAACAGCCTTTGATGTCGTCGACGAAGAAGGGAATCGCTTCGTTGATTCAAATGCGTTCACCCTCTACGCCGGAACGTCGCAACCGGATGAGCTAAGTCAAAAGCTAACCGGTGTGTCGTGTGCGAGTATTGAGATTGAACGATCGTAAACAAGTAAAAGAGAACGCCGAAATGTGGACGTTCTCTTTTTACTTGATCATCGCTTTTTCTCTTTATCCCGGTACTTAGCAATGGTGAAAGACTTGTAGCCTGCACCTTTTTGCTTGCATAGGAGCCCTTAAGGTGCAGCGTTGCACCCTTTTGCTATGTGAGAGCACATTAAGGTGCACACTTGCACCCTTTCACCTGCATGTGATGCATGAAGAGTGCAATTTACTGGCTTAATCATTCATTTCGTGCTTTCTCCTTATCCCGGTACTGTTTCGGTGATAGGCCGTACATCAAGTTAAACTTCTGGTAGAAGAAACCGAGGTTGTTATAGCCGATTTCATTGGCGATCTCCTCAATCGGCAAGCTCGTTGTCCTCAGCAAAGTAGCGGCTTTGTTAAAACGCAATTCTTGGATGAGGTCTTTAAAATTTTTCCCGATCTGATTTTTAATCAGCCGACTCAAATAATTCGCATTAAAGCCAAAATGTTTCGCGACGGATTGCAGTGTACATTGCCCTTGCTGTTCTTCGATGTACTGCAAAATATCCCCGAGATACGTTTGCTTGCTGTCTTTGTTCTCATTGACGTTTTGTTTTTGAAACGCCCGCAGCATTTCGAAAAAGATCACGACCATGTAGGCGTCGATGATGTCTTTTGAGCCGATACTCGGTTCGTAATATTCGCAGAGAATGTTTTCAATGATTTCCTTGGCAATCGGGCTTTCTTGGCACGCGAATAGAATGTATTGCTGCTTTTGCTGAAGGTTTGACAACGCGTGGATGAGGAAGTTGAAAATGGTGCTATTCGTGGACAGGCGACTAAGCATGGTTGTCGAAAAATAACTCTTTGACATTAAAAAGTTGATGATGATGTCATTTTCCCCCGTGTCCAAAATCGTGTGTGGCACATCGGGATCAAGCAAGCAAATGTCACCCTCGGTTAGTTCGATTTTTTCATTGTTAATAACACTTGTGACCGACCCCGCGTACACGTAGAACATTTCAATGAAGGAATGGATGTGCATCGGCGTCTTAGTGTAACGAGCGTGCTTAATGATTTCAATTTGCGTATTATCAAGGTAAGAGCCTAAATGCGCGTACCGTTCGCGCCGCATGCGATGATGCGTTTCAAAGTCGAACACGTAAATATCCTCGCCCGTTTCGGATTTAATTTTGTTATAATGGGTGGGAGGTAATCGGCTATCTTCGTTATTCAAGGCACGCTTTTCGGTTTCGGTTAGCTTGAACAAGTGTGTTCTTAATTGTTCTTTCGTCATACTATGAGCCTCCTACAAGTAAAGTTAAAGTCACTTACGTCTATCATAAACGAATATGTAAGGGTTTGTCAATGACGGTGCTTATTTAATTTATGTATTAGTGATTTTTGGTGAGTGAATGGGTAAGAAATGGTAAGTGTAGGTGGTGAAAGTCATTTTTGGTTAGCGATGAAGTGAGAAATCGTCATCATAAGTCATTTTTGGTAACTTCAAAAGTCATAAAAGGTGAGGAATGTTATGAAACATTCGGATGAAACAACATTTAAACTGATTGTCGAAAAATGAAATTTGTCATTTTTGGTAAGTCTATTAGTCAAGAATCGTGATCAAATGTTTGGCGTTTTCATGATATATTAGTATCACAAGGAAGCAACGACTGGTTGTTTCAAGTCAAAGTAGCATCAACGAACCGCTCTTTCGTTGGTCTAACATAAAAGGAGTGAGCAACATGACAGAACAAAAGTCAAGCTTTAGTGAAAAGTTTCAAGATTTCTTAGGTCCCATCGCTTCAAAGATTAGTAGTAATTTATATATCATGGCATTGCGAGATGGGATGATGGCCTATATGCCGTTTACGTTTATTGCATCCATTTTCTTAATCATTGCCCATTTCCCAATTCAAGCCTACTTGGATTTTATGACAGGCATCTTTGGTGATTACTGGCGCGCTAGACTAGGATTTGTGGCACAGTCGACGCTTGACATTGGTGGGTTATTAGTCGTTGTTGCCATTGCTTATTCGATGGCAGAACACTTTAAAGTGAACAAACTTCAAAGTACGATTACGGCCGTTGTCGCGTTCTTAATTTTAACGCCACAAGCCATGTTTGAAGGTTATGCTGGAAGGTTTATTCAATTGTTCCGCATTAGTGCACAGGCGATGTTTTTAGCGATTATTGTCGGGATTTTCACCGTGCTTATTTACAAGAAAGCCTCGGATAAAGGCTTCACGATTAAACTACCTGCGTCGGTGCCGCCGGCGGTATCGGCACCGTTTGAATCAATCATACCATCCCTCATTGCGATTACGTTCTTCTGGATGATTCGTGTTGGATTGGATATGTTTGGCACGGACATGCTAACGTTGGTAACAGGCATTATTGGCCGTCCGTTAACGTTGCTTGGCGGCTCATTAGCAGGAACACTTGTTATTGTCTTTGTTGAGCAATTACTTTGGTTCTTCGGTTTACACGGCGGTAACATTGTGGGATCGGTCATCAATCCGATTAGACAAATCATGGAGGATGAAAACAGACTTTATTCGTATGCCGGCTATGCCCCACCAAACATCATCACAGCGACGTTTAATGTTTTCGGGGGAATTGGGATTGTGGGATCGGTCATTGCGATCTTAATCGTTGCTAAAAGTAGGCAGTACAAAGAAGTGGGTAAAATTGCGATGGGGCCGTATATTTTCAACATTGGTGAGCCAGCGTTGTTCGGTATTCCGTTAATGATGAATGTCATATATGTGATTCCGTTCTTACTCTCGCGCTTGGTGGCGATCGTGATTACTTATGTGGTGATGACCATTGGCCTTGTGCCATTTCCAACCGGCCTTGCACAAGTGCCATGGACCACACCGCCGGTCATTAGTGGGTTCTTAGTAACGGGTAGCATCACAGGTTCCATTCTTCAAATCGTGCTGTTGATTATCATTACGCTATTATGGATTCCATTTATTAAGATTGGTGATAAACAGATCCTTGAGCAAGAACAGCAATTTGAACTAGAAAAGGCAGCTGCTACGTCAGAGGCTGAGGCTTCTGCCTAAGAAAGGGGTGATGGCCTTGGATGCACAAAACATACTAATAAATGGCAAAGCAATCGTCATCAGCCTTGACACAAAAAAACGTGTCAATGTGAATTGGAAACGACTTGAACTTGCACAAGAAAAGGCAAAACTAGTTATTTCAAACAACGACGACATCGTGTTTGATTCAGGGCTTGTAGCAAGCAAATCTCCCTTCTTTGAATTGACATTGCCTGTATCAGTGAAGCGAAAAAAATATGTGATGGCACTCGAAGTGACGGCACCAGATGGTACTGTCACGATTCATCACAAGACGTTTTATTCAAGTAATGGTAATCTCAATCAAGCCGATTGGATTACGCGCCTTGACAACCCGATTGAAAAAGATTTGATGTATTTTAACGATAAGCCCAATATGATTTTCGAAAAAGCATTTGAATATCAAGCTAGTGAGGCAGAAGTCTTTCTTGATATTTGTGGGTTAGGTTACTATACGGTGAAGATCAACGGGAGACGCCTTGATGACACTTACTTAAATAACGACATTTCCAATTATAGCAAGGTGGTTTACTTTGATGCCTATGACATTCGCGCCTATTTAACGACCGGTACCAACGTCATATCGGTTGAGCTGGCTAACGGGTGGTATAACCCAGCGCCGTTTGGATTGCTTGGCAAGTATAACGTGAGGCAACGCTTGGCAGTGGGGAAGACGTGTCTCATCGCACAAGTGACACAAGGTGATCGTGTGATTGTTCATTCCGACTCAACCTGGGTGAGTAAGAATGGCAACTATTTATTTAATAATTTATTTATTGGTGAGCGTATGGTGACGGCACCTGAGTTATTCGCTGGCAGTGACGCAGTGGTTAACAAAACGGTTAAAATCCATGGTCCTGCTGGTGAGCTTGTTCCGAGTCACATTGAAAAAATGCGTCGCACGAGACGGGTGGTGCCAAAATCAACGATGCAAACGGATGAAGGGATTTTGATTGATTTCGGCACGATGTTGTCGGGGCAGTTTGCTTGTACGTTTGCTGAGAGTGTGCAAGGGACGATTCGGATTTCTTATAGTGAAGCGGTGGATGCAGCGTATAAATTGGCACCGCGCAGTTGCATTAGTGGGAAGTATTTGTTTGACGTTGACGCGTTGGGGATTAAAGAGAAAGATTCGGTTGAGCAAGTCGATGAGATTACGAAAGGCGATGCAGCGTTTCAATTTGAAAATCAGTACGTGTATCACTCGTTCAGGTATGTGTTGATTCAGCATGAAGGGATTAGCCCAGAAGATGTGACGGAGATTCACGCATACTTCGTGCATACGGATTTGGCATCTGTGAGTAGTTTTGAGTCTTCCAATGCGCAATTTAATCACCTGTGGCAAGCGGCTTTGAATACGAAACTGAATAATGTGCACGGCATTTTTGAAGATTGCCCACGTGAGCGATTGGGTTACGGTGGCGATATCGTAGCGTTAATTGATTCGCAACTGTATAGCTTTGACGTGGAGCAGTTATTGATGAAGAGTTTCAATGATTTTATAAACGATCAAACTGGCGAGGGCGGTGTGCCACAAACAGCGCCATACATAGGCATTCAAACGAACGGTCCAAGCGATCGAGCAGGATCTCTCGGTTGGCAGTTGGTGTTACCGACGATTGCTTTGAATATGCAGCAGCATTATTTCAAGCCGAATTTTATCGCTGATCATGCAGACGCGCTACTGGCACATGCGAACTATTTGTTATCGTTTGATTACGATTACATCAAGCATTGTTGTCTAGCAGATTGGGGAGCGATTGATGCAGGGGTGATGGTGACACCAGATCGCGAGTTTTGTAGCACAGTGATGTATGTTCTTAACCTTAAAGCGTACGCTGAACTGTTACAGGATGATGGCCTTTCGGTTGATTTAAACCAGCGGCTAATTGAAGTTTCAGAGAAAATCACGGATGAATTCTACCACGAAGACGGCTACTACCAGTCTGGAAGCCAGTCAAGCTACGCGTTTGCATTAAAGAGTGGGCTCGTGGATGACGCGTTACGTGATAAAATAGTGCAAAACTATATTGCTAAAATTGAAGCGGATCACGGCATCTTCCGAACTGGTATTTTTGGGATGCCATGGACGTATCAGATTTTAAGTGCCGCTGGGCGTGATGATCTCGTGAATAGCTGGCTCAATCGAAAAGAGTTTCCGAGCTTTTACGAGATGGCGTCACAGGGGATCAATGTGTTAAGAGAGCACTTCGGCAGTAGTGATAACGCCAATATGGGCTCGTTCAATCATGCGATGTTTAGCTCGTATCCGACTTGGCTGATGGAAAGAATCTTGGGTATTAAAGTGGCTGATGGTGCGATTGGGGCTAACAAGGTTGTGATTAACCCCTACTTTCCAGAAGACATGAACGATGCAAAGGGGCATTTAGATACCATCATGGGCACGATCACTTCACAGTGGGTGAAGAAAGAACGTCGCGTTGAAATGATATTGAAAGTGCCAATCGGTATGACGTATGAGCTGCAACTAGCTAAATCATATCGGGTTGAAATCGAAGAGGAGCACGTTGGTTTCTATAAGCAACTTACATTAAACATTGACATTTAAACTAAACGGAGGAAAATAACATGAAGATTAAACTGTTTTGTAACGCAGGCATGTCAACGTCTTTACTCGTTGAAAGAATGAAAGAAGCAGCGGCGAAGCGCGGATTAGAGGTTTCAATCGTCGCTTATCCGGAGTCGACGTTAGAGGCAGAAGTGAAAGACTGTGACGTTGCCTTACTTGGACCGCAGGTGCGCTATGTACTTGGAAAAGCGCAAGCAGTTTGTGGTGAACTCGGCATTCCAGTTGACGTGATTCCGATGCAATTTTACGGGATGGTAAACGGAGAAGCGGTGCTTGATCATGCGCTGGAGTTAGTTAAAAATCATCAGTAGTGGTGAGCGAAGAAAAAGAAATCTGTTCCCATTCAGGTTTCTTTTTCTGGGTTTATCACATTAGGCATTGCGAAACACACCAATTCACTGAAATAATAGGGGTCTCTGGTGTAATTTACACCATTTTCTCGAAATAATTTGAAATCTGGGGTATTCATTCGAATTTCGCAATTGCCTGTTTATCACATCGAAGAAAGGAAAGATGCGCCATGATTTATAAATCAGCAACTTTAAACGTGAGTGCCACGGAGTTTTACGATTTTGTTTTAAATATGATTGTGGCGGACATTAAGACCGCGACTGGCAGGAGTGTTCCGGCTAAAAATATCAAGCAAGGATTTAAGTATACAAAGAAGATGAAGAATCGCCGTGGTCAGGTTGAGAACGTTTCTGTCGTTGTTTCGGGGTTGGTAACGGACCGCTTTTACGAAGCGAGATTTAAATCTAGTACGGGAATCAACGTCACGTCTTATGACATTGAAGCGACCTCGCATTAACCGAGGTTTAAATCAGTGACTTGTTTGTGAGTGGTTTTTTTGATAGAATAGTCACACAAGGAAGTGATCATTATGAGAAGAAGGCTTATTGCACTAGATATGGATGGCACGTTGTTTTCAAGCGACCACGTCATCTCGGCTGCCAATAAAAAGGCGATTAAGGACGCTCGGGAGGCGGGGCACGTTGTGATGCTTTGCTCGGGGCGAATGCCGAAAGATTTGCTGAAGTTACTAGCAGATGAGGGGATGGATGAGTTGCCGGTTAGCGGTGGGAACGGTGCGGTGACGCTGGTCGACGGTATTATGATTAACGAGACGTTAATGAAACGCGAGGTGTCGAGGAAGCTTTACGACTGGCTGGAAGCGAACGACTACCCGTTTATGATCTGCACCGACAAAGGGCATTACGCTTCGGACCGCTTATTCGAACGAAGCAAATACGAACACGAGGCAAACCCGTCTGCCGAGACCCCGTATGAATCAACGGTTGCCACGAAAGAGGAATACCGCGACCGCTTTAACTATACCACCATAGAAACGTTTGACGATGTGCCTGAAGGTGTCGGCATCTTAAAATGCTATTTAATGACCCCCAATATGGGGAAAAAGGAAAAAGCCGAGACGTTCGCTCGCAATTTAAGCGGTCTGACGGTCACTTCTTCCTTTGAATCCAACGTTGAAATATCCGACATCGACGCTCATAAAGGCACAGGACTTAGCGTTGTAGCAGCGCATTACGGCATTCCGATGTGCGATACGGTGGCGATTGGCGATAACTTCAACGATACCGGCATGTTTGAAGCAGCAGGCCTTTCGGTTGCGATGGGCAACGCGGAAGAAGCGATCAAAGAAATGTGTGACGTGGTGACGTTGAAAAACGACGAAGACGGTGTGGCACATGCGATTAATCAGTACGTTTTAGCGTTGACTCCTTAGTCTTAGATTTGACTGAGGGGTTTTGTTGTTAATATGACGGGCAGTTAGTCAGGGATTACCATCCCACGGAGCTCAGTGTTGAAGTCGGTGAGGTGTTAGAAGTAAAAGAAATCGTTAACGCTTGGCTGGTGGCAACCACTGCCACGGGCAAAACCTACTGGATAGTAGCTGAAGCGGTTGTAAGTGTGAATGATTTTTAAATTCAGTTTGGCAGTTTATCCTGCTGCTGGTGAGGATCGGTGAAAAAATGATTTATTTTGCAAATGATCAAAGCTTGAAAGAGCAACTTGAAAAGCTGAGTTCAGAGGATTATCAAAACTGGATTCAGTTTAAACTAACCACGTCAAGCGAATATGAAACGTTTGTAGGGATGGAAGACAACATGTATACACTGAAAGTCAGCAAGGTTTGTTCGAAGTGGGAATATGCGCTGTTTGATTTTATTGGTTATGAGGAAAGCCATGGAAAAAATATGATTTTGCATGTTTCTCCGGAGGATTTTAAACAAGCTCAACGAAGATACGGTAATCATCATTTTCAAGAAAAACAAATCCGTGCTGATGAACCGAAAGTTTTGATTCACAGCACGCCTTGGCGCTCATGGGAGAACATTCAAGCAGAGGGTACTTTGAAATCATGGCATATTCTTAAACGAGAAAACCCTGATTTTGAAGCTGAGCCCATCGGTAAGCAACTAGGAGATCCAGAGAACTACAGGGATTATATCATGTTTTCAAACGGTCATGTCGCAAGTGAGATTGTTGTTCTATCGAAGCAAAGTGGCTATGTTGACATGAATCATGACAAATTATATCAAACAGGTGCAAGGTTATACCTTGATATGACCGCAATTGCTAAAGATGGTTTACTGGTTCGGGATGGGGCACACCTCAAAGTAAAAAATGAATTACCTCTTGAAAAATATTTAATTTGGGTCGGTACTTGGGAAACCGCAGGACTTGAAAATCAAGTTTCAACCCCGTTGGCATTTACGACAAAAGCCAATAACAAATTTAATGAATTGTATGGCAACGTGTTTGGCGATGTTACTACGTTATCAACAAGAAACCTCAAGGCTTAGCATGCGGTGGATGCATGAAGACCTTGAGGTTTAAATTTTTTTATTGTTCAATCAGCTTCAAGTTGCTCATCATTTGTTCATAAATACTCATCGAAAACGCGATGTCCATCCCATAGGATAACAACACATCTAACACTTGCGGCACAAAATCAATCCCGCAGATCTCTTTAGCAAAAGCCATTGCTGCGATTTCTGACGCAGCCCCAACGGTTGAGCGATGCTCATAACCAAACAATTTCCAAAGCTTAATCGTTTTCTGATAGGGGTACATCTCATTTTTGTGCTGTTCCTCTAAAAAATGAAAAATCTCATGGGCGATGAGCACGTCTTTTAGCACCTTAACGTGAGGGAGTTTTTCGGAGTTAACCACTAATTTTTCATAATTTTCAACTGGCTCAGAGATCACTTCGATGCCTTTTCCGGCTATGAATTGAGCGAAGACCATTCTGAATTTTGTGGCTTTTCCCGGTCGCTCTTCAATCGATAACCCGAGCGAATGAGCGAGTTCCGTTGCAACTGAGCGCTCAGTTGCAGGGTTGTCGCATGTTAAACGCATTTTCTGTGCCCAATCCTGCCCACATGCTAGCGACTGTCTAATGATTTCTAATTTTTCAGTGTCGCTAACTTTATCACGAAGCATATCTTTAGAAAATTCGTATAAGCCCCACGTTTCTTCATCAATGGCTGCTAGCTGTTCAAACATGTCTTCAAGCGGGCTGACGGCTGCGTTAATCGGTTGATTGAGTAAAAAACGTTGTTTAAACATCATGAGTTTGCCGCCACAATGATGACGTCTTCTGCTGGGTCAAGTGTTGACATCTCGATATCAATCAGAAGCATTAAAGAATCAAACTCGTTGACTGAGAAGTCCATCACCCTTGCGCCTGCGCAGATGTAGAAATCAGGTCGTAAAATCACTTCCGTTTGATAAATCGCCATGCTTTCCCATAAATGCTTAACGGTCGCTTCGTAGTCGCCCGCCGTTGTTTTGATCACTGAACCACTTGAGCGTTGGACTTTGATGAATCCTTTTTTATCAAGAATTCTAAGCGCGGATTTCCCATCATCCGCCAGGTCGTTTCCGAAAACATAAAAATGTGAGCTACTTTCTAGAAGATGAATATCAGCCGGTTTTAAGCTCATGTCTTCAGCCGCTAGCGCTCTGGCTTCTTCCTCGGTTGCTTCTGCGAGGAGGTCCGTCGTTTTAACTTCCGTCGACCCGGTTGCAATTGCCGTCACTTTCGAAGTTTGAGGGTCGATTTCAATAAAGACTTCCACACTTTCCGGGGTAGCACCACTTTCGATTGCTTTATTAATCGCTTCTGTTTTAATCGCCCGTAAGTCTTCTTTAGACGGAGACGGGATGATTCGCTCCACCACATCGCGTACCATGGCAAGTGCCACACCGATGGATGAAATCACCTCTGCGTTTTCTGGAATCGAGTATTTAACACCCATTTTTTCAGAGAGATAAATGATCAGCGACGACGCACCACCACCAACCCCAACAAGGGAAATCTGCTCTTTTTCCAGCTTATACTTTTCTGCAAGTGCCAAAATAACCGGTTCTAGTTTCGCATAGGCGCGCTCCATGATTTGAGTTGCCACTTCTTCAACCGTTAGTCCACAATGTTCAGCTAAAACCCCGATGGCGATTTTCGCGGCTTCGACGTTTCCATAAGAGAAATGTTCGGGCTTGATCAGGCCTAACACATTAGCTGCGCAAGAGTTGGTGATCGTGACACGCTGTCCGTTATCAAATTTGATCGCAACGTAATCAGAAGGGTCACCATTCTTCGGACTGAAAAATTCAACTTCACCGCCGGTCCAGCTGGTTGGATCTGAATAAACCGCGTAATCTAGCCCCGCAATGTGAGCCGATCGCGGCCCAACATCGATAACGCCTTTCGCATTGGCACGAATCATCGAACCGCCGGCACAACCCGTGATACGCACATCAAGACTAGAAATATAAGTTTCATGTCCACCCACAATGGAATAATCAATGGCTGGTCGTCCGTTTTTAATCACGCCGATATTGGTCGTTGTTCCACCGACTTCAAAATAGACACCGTTTGAGGCACGTAAGTACATGAGCGATCCCATTACCGATGCCGCAGGACCTGATAGCATCGTTAAAACGGGACGCTTTTTCATTTCAGCAATCTCCATGACACCGCCGTCTCCGCGCATAATCATCAGCGGCACATCGACACCTGATTCTCTAACCGATAATTCAGTGGAATTGGCAACGGATAACATTTTTGGCAAGATACTAGCGTTGATTGTTGCCGTTCTAGTTCTGCGCGTTAAGCCATATAATTTGGTAATATCAGAAGCAACCGTGCAAGGAATACCTTTCTCTTCACAGACTTCTAATACCAATTTTTCGGCTTCGTTATCATCAACACCGAAAGCCATACTAGCCACGATCACTTGAGCGCCTTGTGTGATTAAATCATCAATCGTCGCTGCCACACTTGCCTTGCTGAGGTCTTTTAACTTTGAAAAAGCATTGTGAATATTAATCGAACGCTCATTCCCTAAGACGATATCCTCGATTTTAAGTTGCTTTTTGGCTAGAAATCCCTCAACGCCACCACGTGCCATGCCAAAAACACCGATTTCCGCAACGTCCCCTTCAATAAGAGCATTTGTTGCTTGTGTCGTGGAATGTGCAACGAAGACAACGCTTTTTGGGTCAATGTTATTTTCTTTCATGCAATTTTGAAAACTAGCTACAACCCCTGCGGCCACGCCACGATCATGATCATGGGTTGTTTTAACACTTGATTTGCCGATGATCTCATGGGTTGCGTTGTCGATAGCGACGGCTTTCGTGTGTGTCCCGCCGACGTCGATCCCCATCCTGACTGTTCTTTGTATCTCTACCATTTCCTTTGTCCTCCTGTTACTAATGATCGTTACAAAGATGTAGGCAATTGCGAAATTTCCCTACTTTTACAATATATCAAGGGTCATAGGGAAATTTTTCCCTACATCCACAATATATCAAGGGCTATAGGGAAATTTTTCCCTACGTCCACAATATATCAAGGGTTATAGGGAAATTTATTTCCTAACAGCAATTTCGCAATTGACTATTTACAAAAATTTCAAGAAAGGAGCTGTCGAACGTCACTACAACATTGTTCTCTAGCCCTTTTGTTTTTGCATTTATTGTGACTTATCTACCCAAACATAATCAATGCGATAATACAGAGAATCGCACCTGAGATCCAGCCTGTTGGAATTGAGAATTTCATAAAATCTTTTGAACCAACTTTGTGGTATCCGAGTCCCCATGCGACCCAAGACTGTGTGATATCTAAGTGCTGCGGCGCAATGGTCAAGACAGCAAATAATGGGTAGATAAAGGCTAACGGCCAGTTAGCTGCTGCTAGAATGACCGCTGCTACAGCACCACCAGATCCGACTAAATTTGTTGGTCCACGGAAGAAACTTAACGGCATCACGACGGCGAATAAAATGGCTAGCGCTGTTGTGCTTGTTGGAATAAAGCCGCCGACAATTGGCTCAAAGAATGGCACGGCTAGCGATGCTGTTGCATTAAACATCGCCAGAACTAATAAGAAACCAATTAATGGTGCCACGTCAACTGCGCCATCAGCAAATTGCTTAGCAATGGTTTGACAAACCGCCGTAAAGCCACCTTTTAATTTACCACATGTGAGTAAAGCATAGAAGGCTGATAAGATAAACGCTAAGATCATTGGGAAATCAGCGAAAACAACCAATAGAACAGGCGCTAGGATGGCAATCCATGAGAACCAAGGCGCATCTGTGTTTGCTGAACCTGGAACAGCTGCCCAAGCTCTTACTTTTGAGGCCTGAGTGCGGCTCAATGCAAAGTTGGCAAAGACAAGCGTCACAACTAAACAGACAACTAATGCGATAGCGCCAAACGGGAAGTAATCAGAAAAATCGTATGTCATCATTGAGGGCA
>Ga0131853_10003408_pt1 | contig 28563 bp, 14 predicted proteins | sample TergutLab28metaG_FD_92764 | JGI IMG/M metagenome (GOLD analysis project Ga0131853, IMG submission 92764) | Labiotermes labralis P1 segment gut microbial communities from Petit-Saut dam, French Guiana - Lab288 P1 (version 2) (version 2) | ecosystem: Host-associated > Arthropoda: Insects >...
AATAATAATAATAATAACACAGTTAGGATGTAGGTAACGAGAGGACGTTTGTGATTAACTGTGAACGAAGTATTCAGGCAGAGCGTTGAGCGTTGCATTGACAAGGTATAAATTTGTGATAGCTGGGCAAACACGGTGAATGATTTTGACATTCAGACGACTGTGCATCGTGATATGTTCTTGTAATAAGAGCCAACGAGATGCACTATTCTCAACTTTATTTTGGTAAAGAACTCTACATCTTTCGGACAGATTTACTGTCCATCGTCAGGAGTCTTAATGCTGTATTCACAGCAAGTGGTATTTGTCGTACTAGTTATGTTGACTGTCTGCTAGCGAGCACCTCGCTAACAGACAGTCAACATAACTGCATGACAAATACCTATTGCTGTGTGATACTGTATTAAGACTCCTGATGATGGACAGTAAATCTGTCCGAAACATGTAAAGACTCCTGATGATGGACAGTAAATCTGTCCGAAACATGTAAAGACTCCTGATGATGGACAGTAAATCTGTCCGAAACATGTAAAGACTCCTGATGATGGACAGTAAATCTGTCCGAAATATGTAAAGACTCCTGATGATGGACAGTAAATCTGTCCGAAACATGTAAAGACTCCTGATGATGGACAGTAAATCTGTCCGAAATATGTAAAGACTCCTGATGATGGACAGTAAATCTGTCCAAAACATGTAAAGACTCCTGATAATGGACAGTAAATCTGCCCGAAACATTTAAAGACTCCTGATGATGGAAAGTAAATCTGTCCGAAACATACAAAGACTCCTGAAATCGGCAGTAAATCTGTCCGAAACATGTAAAGACTCCTGATGATGGACAGTAAATCTGTCCGAAACATGTAAAATAATGTTGAGAAATGGTGGATCTCGTTGGCTTTTATTACAAGAACGGTGAATGATATGTGTATAAAAGAGAACAATATAGTTTCTGGTTTCAGTCAAACACAATATATTTATTTTATTGTTTTATCTTGACAAAATTTTTCTGTCAATTGACCATAATCAGGCCTTCTTTACAAACCTCACGAGAATAAAGGTACATGCAGTGCAAATAGTCACCAGTTGCAACGCAGTACGCACACCCGTATACACCGAGTCTCCAATTCATCGCATGAACTAATGGTTTCTGCCTGGGCACATACAAACTACGGCTTACACCAATGTGAACAAGACATCCACCGACGTAAATAAAACACGGAGCAGTGACAAATATGTACATTTACCATCCGAAAATGACAGTATACGACAAAAATAACAAACCCTGGCTTGACATCATGTGCAATAGCTTGTGACTCAACAAATATATACCTATATTTTAATAACACAACGTGTATAACATATATATATTAATTTAGTCTCAACTTCCAACAATGGCATAGTATTACAAAAAAAAACTTTGATATATCAAGGCTATTAAACCATTCATTTTTTACCATTTTAAATATATTTTAGTGCTTGTTTAAGTCTTAAGTTACCCGATATTAGATGAATGCTATTTGCACTACATGCACCTTATTCAAAGTTTTGTTAAGATGGCCTGATAATATTCAATTAACCGAAACATATCGTCAAGATAAGAATAAAATAAATATGTTGCTCTGTTTGACTGACACCAGAAATATTTTTTTTTGTCTTTTAGTCTAATAAACACAGCGGGATATCGTCCACAACAAATAAATATAATTGTATGTTTATGCTTGATTTACCGTTGATATTACTGGCAGTCGTGGATATGCTTACTGTCCACGTCACTACTTCAGCATTTTATCAGACTCGATGTAGGATCTTCGAACATACAGTCCTAGAAGTAGGGACGGAGCCATTCTCTCTGTAGGCGGCAAAGTACTGGTGCAGGAAGCTGCACGACACCGTTACTTTAGGGAACCCCAAAAGCTACGAAAATGCTGTGCTGTCTGTGCGTATTTTTGTAGCGTACTTCGTATTTGGCTCATACCAGTGATTGGCAACCTTGTGGACACGAGGGCCAGATCAAGAGTAAAATGTTTGCGGGCCACATTATAAATACTACTTGTGTTTTACACGTACTTGCAATTAATGACGATACGCTGTTGTCATTAGTGCTAATATTGGGGCTGTGAAGTTACTTGAAATTATTATCTACTAATTCGAGTCATGGTACAAACTTATAAAATAATCTTATCCGGTAAGTTCTTCGAGACACATGCACTCTCAGATGCTTTCACGTATCCATCACCTTACTTTCTGCTGCCTAAACCTGTCAGCAACGAAGCCAGGTAGCGCGATAGATACCTTTATATGGGTTGGAACTTCTCTTAATTTTTTGTCCTCCATGAAGAGTATGTTTTATTGTCACTAATACAACGTGAAGGTGAGTAACTTTGTTCGAATGCGGATAAAATAATGTAGTGTCATACTGAACAGCAGTGGAACGAAGCAGCAGTAAAGAACACGCGCCCGAAGCAGCGATCTAGGCAGTGGCAGAGGAGTGACTTTGCCCACATTTTGCAGCATTGCCTCTTACCTCGGGCTTCAGTTGCTGTGGCCGGGTCTGTTTGTTTACCCTCTAACCAAAAGCCAGGGTTTTGAACTTCGAAGACTTACTGTACCTACCCATGGCGTTGAAAAAGAACGCGTAGAAGCAGCCAATGCAGTCCGTTTATTGTCATCAAAGAAGACGAATGACATCGGCATGGTGTGTGTGTGTGTGCGTTTGGGTTGAGGTTTGGGGTGGGGGAGGGGGTATTACTAAATCCTTAGTAAAATGTGGGCTGTTCCTGTGGCGGGCGGCTGCAATTGAGGTCAGGCACGTTCTCCCCGTAGCAGCGACCTCTCCTTGCTCACCCTTCTCCTCCATTCTACGGTGTATATCGACCCGGAACTCCAAAGCTGGCATCTCCCACCCTCCCTCGTGCTTCTTTTTATTTGTCTCTGTCTGTACTCTTAGAAGTTTAATCTCTTTTGCTCCTACATCTGTCACCGCCGAGACCGACCCCCCCCCTCCATTCTTGTTTGTTGGGCAAATCTATTTCATTTGCAGATGTGCACATTTTTTCATTTTATGGTCGAATGCTGATTATAATGACCGTCAATGGTAGCTGTAGGCCTAATGCGTTTTCATATTCCGTATTCGCCTACATATCTTCTTGACGTCATTCATTCTTATTACATCGTTCATTGTTCATCCGTTTGTAATGCTGTCGTTCCAGAAAATATGATTTATTTTGGACGTTGTCGACAACCTCAAGCTTCTTATCAGATAATGTTTCGAATTGATCTGGCTCAGGACAGGGACAAATGACGGGCTCTTCTGAACATGGTGATGGACCTGTGGGTTCCATAAAATCTGCGGAATTTCTTGATTAGCTGAGTAGCTGTTAGGTTCTGAAGAAGGACCGTGCTGCTTGGAGTTGGTTCGGAAAGTGGGGCTGTTTCCGCCTTGCAGTTCTTGTTGCTCCCCCCATTCTAGGCTGCTGCTGAGATGCGAGGTGGATATCAGGAGCGCTGTTCTCAGTCTGGGGTTGCAGATCGCCGCCTTTTAAGCGGCACTTCAGCTGGTTGAACTTACCTACGGACACTACGCGACGTGCGAAATATCAGAGTGACGCCATTTTTAAAAAGGTAAGAAACTGAAAAATGACATTTTTAAACGGGACCCGAATTTTTGCTTAGAAGAAACGAAGGTGGAGTGAGACGAAGGTGGAAGAAGAATGCTGCTGGGCGATAACGCAGGCGGCGGGGTTGTCGTATTTCGGCCGGTCAGGTTCCAGTGTGTTAGAGTTTCCATTTCAACTGTGTTGTGTTGTGTTGTGTATACATATGCAGTTGATCGTATCCGCACTCACTTCCGACGTGCGAAAAATTCGATTTTCGCCGGACCTTCCGGAACGCAAAGCAGCGTTAGGTCGGAGGGAGTGTCTTAACTTTGACGTATATAAGCACGCTGTCGTAATAAATGTACACGGATTCATACATACCTACATATATACATACATACATACATATGCCTACATACATACATACATATGCCTACATACATAGGCCCTGTCGGCAAGCAGGCGCGCGCTCGCGCTCCTGCGAATGCATATCTCAATATGTTCGACGGACTTTTTGGTATCCTGTGTGTTAATACATTACTCAAGTGTTGCAAGTGGTCCAGGACACGGTTCAGAGCCCTGTTCTGGACTATGCGCAGTAGGATTCTAGTGTTGGAATAAACATCAGTAACATAAAATTTTATTTGAAAGTCATTTTCGATTTGATGGATATTTAGCTAAACGAAGGAACAGCTGATTGTTAGTCATGTGCATTTACCTGATTTGCATCTGCATTAGAAGAACATGGACAGCGAGGTGTAGAAATAACGTGGAACCCATTTTTAAAAAGTCTCTACTTTTAACAGGGTAGGTCTTCTGGCGATTTCCGTGGATATCGCACTGAATTCGGGTCAGTTTTAAATGTTGGTTGTGCCTGAATGGGGCGTGAGGAGTTTATGTTGAAGCAGAGACGGATCACACCTAGTCTCATGTCGGGTGGGAACAGACGAACTTTCTTTATGGTCAAAGGCGGACGGAGCGTCATGCTGAGCCCATCGACTTGTCCCAGTGGCTATCTCTGCACGTCAGGGTTATATATTCGCGTTTATGACGTGTTAAGTTGCAGAGTGACGACTTTTACCCTTTCGTCTGTAGCGGTCTACCTGATTACTGTCGTCTGTTAAGCGTGTCATGTCTTCCAAATTCTCTTACTTGTGTGTTGTAGTCTGTGCACCGAACGGCAGGCTTCGTGTTCCATCGGTGTCAGGTAGAAGTGTCGGCGTGGAGGCATGCTGTCTTGACTAAACCTTTTTGCGTTTTTTCCCCCTTTCCTCTCCACATTTGGCACAGTAGTACCTTCTGTAGGTCATAATCGCGCCATTCTGTATCGGTCTACACGTGGTTTCTAATACACATTTCTATTTTTTTTACGTTTTGTTGACCGTGCATCCCAATATAATGATAGTCTTTTTTTTACCAACTTGATGCACAAATTCTTTATTTTAATACATTTATTACATTTCTGTACATGTTTCGAGCACTACTGTACTCATCTTCAGGAGGACAATTGTACTAACACAGCATCTGGTGTCGTCACTCTCTTTGGGTGACTGTTCAGTACACAGGTTACGAGAGGACCCTCGGCATCTCGTAACCTGTGTTACCAGACGCTGTGTTAATACAATTGTCCTCCTGAAGATGAGCACAGTAGTGCTTGAAACATGTACAGGAATGTAATAAATGTATTAAAATAAAGAATTTGCGCAACAAGTTGGTAAAATAAAACTATCACACATTTCTGTATTTGTCTACCTTTAGATACTAACGTAACCTGTGACCCCACTTACGATCGTGCTTGCAGCTGATGGAAGTTACATGAAGATGAAGCTTATGTGCAGACTCGTAGGTCTACTAACGTTCAGGAGTGTGGGTTAATTAATACATATAATATTGAAGAATATCAGCAGGCTGGTGAATGATGAGCCAGTGATCTGAAGCCGAGTCGTGCTTAAAGATTCAGTTCGCACCGCGGTGTAAGTACCCCCGGTCTCGATTGTAAAAACCGGCCAGTTACTGCTGTGTAGGGCAATAATCGCTGTTTATTCTGAGATTAATACAGAGTACTTAAATGCAGCGTGTGGGCAAAACGCAGAATATTTGGATGATAAATTTGGTTGGACATAAAGTAACGAAGGGGCCATAAAGGATTAATAGAGTTTCTAAGAAGTCCTGTTGATTTCTTGGGGCCCCCAAAAGGATTAGAGGATGACGAGCGGCAGTTGTAATTTATGGTGGTGCAATTTGTTACGTCTGTTTATTGTGCTAGTTTATTTGCAGTTATGCAGAAATTCGTGGGGAATAAGCAGGCCTTCTAACAGAGCGGCTGTGACAGCCCCATCAGTGGGAAGTCGAGACGTAGCCTGCGGATACCATGACTGTATCTCTGAATGGCAGCAAGATGCTACAGGAATTATTGTCCCGGCTGGCTTTGTGACGTTTGAATAGTGCGTTGCTTCGTATTCGACAGCACTGTAAGTGACAGCATGCCGTAAGTCATGTTTGGTAACGTGACTTTGATGAATTTTGTAGGTGATTATTCAACGTACGATACATAAGATGTAGTGGCTTTACTAGGTCAATGTTTATTCGAACAAGGTTCCTGACAACCCCAGGCTTGCGCGAAACGCTGATAAAAGCGTGGCCATTTTGTATTTAGTTGTCATTATTTTTTGTCGACCCCTGTAATAATGGCTGTGAATATTAGGTATCATGTCATTATTTTTTGTCGACCCCTGTAATAATGGCTGTGAATATTAGGTATCATTTAAAAGTGATATATCATATTTTCAGAGGGAATACTTAGGAAAGAAACAGGGGCATTACGTTAGCAGTATTCGATCGTTTCTGAGAGGTGCTGCTTCGGGAATAATAATCCAAGAAGAGCCGTTGTGAACCCTGCCACCCCCCCCCCTCTTGATAAATGAGTATGACAAAAACTGAATACAGAAATAAGCTGCACGCTGAGGCAGATCTCGGGCTGCGACTGTCACCAATTACACCGGTTTTAAAATTATTGTGATCATCAAAACAGCCTCGTCAGTCATACCGAGAAAGTGAATGTAATAATTCGTTGTTTTATTCAATGATTAACCTACAGTGACGTTATTTTGATTTTGTGTTCCTACAAGCAACACCCCCCCCCAAAAAAAAAGAAGAAACCCTAAGTCTACATCCCCTTCTTTTTTACTTTGCCTGTGTTGCCAACTCAAAAAACAGGGATAGGGTGCCGCGAAATATTTACGTCTGGAGAAGGGCTCCACAGACTGAAAAGTGTGGACAACACTGCCCTAAGCTGTGGTTTGTTACGTCTGCAGCGCAGAAGTATCGCTTTGCTTATGTCAGATGGGAATCGCTTTACGTACAGGTCTAGGAAATGAAGTGTCTGACGACGCTGTTGCGGGAAGTGTCTATAGTTGTTATTGGAATGACCTGCTTTATAATCCATCAGAATCAGAATATTCAGTGCGGTTTACATTGTGACGGCCGGTTTCTCGTGGAAATGCCTCATAAAAAATTGTGTGTACCAAAGGTCGTGCTCTTTATCAGGGAGGTCATGTGTTGAAATCTCTGGCCAGATATAGACTGTCCTGACATCGTGGTTTTCTTCAGCTTCTTCAGATTCTTTATTAATGCCCTAAAATTAAGCCGTGTCCGCTTCCTACCACATGCTCTTCAATTCAGCGTGTATAAAGCAACATGCAAGTTGGTGCTACATAACTTACCCAGCTGATAGTCGTAAGTAAGTAAGTAAGTAATCACGCCCTGCGTGAAGTATCCAGTTCTCATACGAGCAACTTGGAAAGATTTCAGGGTTTGTCTTGGCTGTCTTCGTAACGCATCTTTCAAATAAGCCAAGGTTTCTTGGTTGCGTATAAAATCCAATAACCATTCATTGTGTGTGTGCGTGCGTGTGCGTGTGCGTGTGCGTGCTTGCGTGTGTGTGGTATGCATACGTTTTGGAAATTAGTAAACATCTTTGGACTGATTTTGGGCCGGGATAGTTCAATTGGTATAGCGAGTCGCTACGGGCTGGACGGTCCTGGGATCGAATCCCGGTGAGGGGCGAGATCATCCGCACCAGTCCACACCGACCCTGGGGCTCAAAGGAGGTACCGGGGAATTCATGGGGGTAAAGCGGCGGGGGGTGGCGTTGACCACCCACCCCCATCTAAAGCCGAAGTTAAGGAACGAGTAGATCTGTACCTCTTCTCCCCGTCTGGGCCTTTTTGGCCTGTTCAAGGGTGAATTTTACTTACTTTGGAATGATTCACACTTAAGATGGAGGCGCTACAGCCCCTTGCAACGAGAGTAGCTACACGTATGTCCCGGTCGACACTGCCTAAAACCCAAGAAGATTTTTATTTATTCCACATCACCACCACTGTGAGAACCTCAAACCATGTAAGTCGATTGCAGTGTATGCGATTCTTATGACACCAACTAGATGCACTGATTTCTTAAATTTATTTTTTGAATAAAACTCTACATGTTTCGGACAGTTCCTCTGTCCATCATCAGGAGTTTTTCACTGTACACACAGCAGTGGTATATGTGATAAAGGTTTGCTGACAGCTTGCGAACAGAATCGGGACGGATATCCCGATCCTGTTCGCTAGTTGTCAGCAAAACCTGTATGACATATACCATTGCTGTGTGTACAGTGAGAAACTCCTGATGATGGACAGAGGAACTGTCCGAAACATGTAGAGTTTTATTCCCAAAATAAACTTGAGAAATTAGTGCATCTTGTTGGTTTTATTATAAGAATTTATCACGATGCACGGTCACCTGACCGTCCAAGAGTGTATGCGAGTAAATTATTATTATTATTATTATTGTTATTGGAACCCACATTCTCAGCAGGCGAGCGGCCCCAGACCTGCGCCTTAGATCGCGCGGCCACTGGGACAGGCAAATGAATTATTATTGTACGGAGATATACTGAAGTAAGTCGTTAATAGTTGGCGTCTATACATTCGTATACCCAGATTTGAGTGTAATAAAATATCATGGAAATGTGCAACTGGATGAGGCTGACTTGAGACCTGCTTCAGTAACTTCGTGCAGTTCGTGGAGTCGTAGAAGTAGATGCTATAACTGAAATAGGCAGAGGTAACGGCAATTACATGGCTAGTCGGTAAACATGAAGGCGTAATGCTGAAGTCATTTTAGGCAGCCACTTATGTATGGACGATTGCGCCATTTCTATATTTACGGGACGTTGTGGTCTCTCTTAATTCTGGGTCGTCTAATAGAAACAGTTCGGGAGTTAGAACCGGTAAGTGTGAGGATCTTTGGGAGGTGAAATGGAGCGGATGGGGTTAAGCCAAATGAGAAGGTAGTGAAGTGAAGTGGAGTGAAGTGTAGCTGGGTGAAGTGGAGTGAAGTGTAGCTGGGTGAAGTGGAGTGAAGTGTAGTGTAGGTCTTCGTAACAGGGTGTGTAACATTGTTAGAAGAGATCTGCTGCTTATATGGTTTTTTTCGTTTATCACATTCTTTCATGTTCTTTTGGTTCCATTTTCTTTGTCATTGTGTGTATGGTTGTATGTTTTGTATGCTTTTGTTTAATTTAGTAAAGTTTGTATTTTTATTGTTATGTTTATATGTTCCTAATGGTATTTTTATGTATTATTATTGTTATGTACTGTTCTATACATTCTGTTTTCATTGTGTTGTTCTGTGTATTGTTTGTGTGTAAATGTGTACTTTACTACTGCCACCGGGTGTCAACCCAATTGCAGTTAACAAATATATCATCAAATATCATCAAATAAATCTGTCCTTTGTTCTGCAGGCGCGTGGTAGGATCCGTGGTATACAGTGATTGATGTGTAAAGAAGCGTTCCGTTGCAGGCAGGCCTTGTTATATTATGGGATGACTTGTTGCAGATTGCCTGAGGGAACGGAATTGTCTGAGCAATGCCATTTTGAATGATTATGAAGCTGTGTTTAATTCCGTGTGACGGCAGGAGTTTATTCTCAGGTATTATTTATAGCATAGCGTGTCTCCCTCCTCCTGTTTTTCACATAGCCGGCTACGTGGGACATCCTGTCGAGCGGCTCTTCTTCTGGCGCAAGAAGCAGCAAACTGAAACTTCTTGGCTTAGACGTCTTGTAATTGGACTTGTATTGAAATTTAGTTCGTCGGATTTAGTAGACCGTACCCATTGTGACATTGCGATTGACTGGATGTACTGAGTTTTGCCGCATGTTTTGTGCAGTTAAGCATTTGGTAGTGTCCAGCAGGTAGCAGTCATTACAGTTTTACTTGATTTTTGCCGTCTGATCATTTGGTATATTAAATGATGTGAAGGGACATACCATGTAAGTTTGTAATTTAGTGTTAGTGTCAAGGTACATGTTCGAAGTATCGGTCGTTATTATGTAAACTTGTAGGCCCGACTCATAATTTTTCTTTGGAAAAATGGTTTGGCACTTGAATACTCAAGACTTCTGGGATATGACACTGTTGAGACTGGTACATAGTTACTAACGTTTTGGAGGAGCTTACTACTTCTGTCGTGTGGGTAATCTGTGATTTATTTTTCGTGGACCGAACGCAGCAGGATTCTCGAAACGTCGGCGACTAGTTACCGTTCTGAACAGTGTAGCATCTCAGAAGACGTGAATCTTTACCAACACTGGTGTAAGAACCTCCGATTTTGCACGGTTTGACACTTGGGCAACGTAATGGCGAGGCCAAAATATAATTGGCTGTAAGAATGCATAAATTGTGCACAAATATCCAGCATAGCGGCGGATAAAGAGCACAGCGTGAACTGTCTGATTTGGCTAATTAACAGACGATATCTGGAGGTTCAGTCACCAGAAAGACGCCGAAGGTTTTGGGAGAAGCAGGTGGGCCATTTGGTTATGGAGATGTGTTGCAAGCAGAGTGGCCGTGGTTCCGATTAGCCACATAATTTGCAATGAACTTCTTTCCCCTCAAGACATCAGCGTCTGCCAAACAACTGCGTTATCCTGAAGATGGAAGCTGCACATTCATCCAGAAGTCGTGAACCTGTTGTCATACACACGGTGTCAAAACACAGACGACTGACATTACAATAATACGGCACTGGTTCAGTTTACTTGCTTCATCAGCTTTGGTGCTAACTGTAGTCCGCGTTTATGAATGTTTTTATGTTGGGACGTTCACACTGACAAGTCGGCTCGGTACATGTGTGGCCACTTTGAGGACGAATGTATAATCTTGGCGTCATCAAATAACTATGGAATCCTTTGTTATGCTGTTTATTTTTTCTCCCTTGTTCTGACTGGGAAATAATGTAATTGTATGAGGAAATATCATCTGTTGTTCACTGTTCCTTGAACTTTTTGCCATTCTTGTCTTCCGTTTTTTGTCGATATATGCTTGGATGGACTGTGCGATCTGAACAGGAGAATGTCTTACATCAGAATCTGGCGTGTTCTTACGAAAACTATGGAGGCAGTAGAGTTATAATATTGATCTGGGAGCCTGTATTGGTATGTTTGGGTGACGGTCGGTCTGTCGTGTGGGCCTACTAGCTTTTTTTTTGGGGGGGGGCGCAACAGCCCCCCTTATTCACGAGGTTTCTAGATCACACACAACGACGGTAGGACTCCTCTGGACGAATGATCAGCTCGTTGCAGAGACCTCTACCTGACAACACACAACATTCACAACAGACAAACATCCATGCCCCCGGTAGGATTCGAACCCACAGACATAGCAGGCGAGCGGCCGCAGACCTACGCCTTAGACGTTACGGCCACTGGGACCGGCTTACTAGCATTGACTGTTGCAAAAATAATCGAAGAATATTTTTTATGTGTATACGAGCATTATACGTACAGTTTAGTGATAAACGGGTGTTAATGAAGGGAACGCTTTCGGACTGTTTTGTTGCGTAGCGCTGTGGCGGATGTGACACGCATAGTAGTACAGTGATACCTCGGCTAACGATTGACCCTGCTAACGAATTTTTCGGCTAACGAAGATTTTTTTTTCGCTGTTTTTCGGATTCGGCTAACGAATGTTTTAGTGGATGCGCGCGCTAACATAAAGCAGCAAACATGAGCGGTCGCGCCATTCCAGGAGCCTATATTTTCCGTCTGTATGCGTGTTTCGGCTAACGAATGTGATTCCGGAACGAATTATCTTCGTTAGCCGAGGTATCACTGTACTCAGATGCAGGTTGGTGGCCCGTAAAGGTTACGCGAGCTGCTGATATGTAAAGGTGAAGTTGTCCCTGTCCGCACCACGAAGGCACGTAGGAGGAGGAGGAGGAGTAGTGACTGGATGGAGGTTGGTCTGTTTAACGCCCTGGCCGCTTTGCCCCCGGCAAAGAACTGCTGTACCCATTGAGTAGAAGGCGAGGTGGGCCCCAGTACCGGTCTGAATATTTCGGAGAAGCGAAAGATCATTTGCCTCTGCCGGGATCTGCACCCTTTGTCGCCCATCTCGTAGCGTAGTCACTGCACTGACTGTGCTGTCGCCGTTTCGGCGATACGTTTCGTTAGCCAAAGTGATTTCCCACCGCAGAGTCAGATGATGAATGTTGACTGAGGTCTTCTGGGACGTGGCTCTGTCCGGTTGGGTGAGTACCTCTCACCGAAGGGAACGGCGCCAGCGGTCAGAACACCTGGTTAATCAGCACCGCCCCTGTGAGAACCCTCAGATCTCGCACGATGATTGCTGTGTCACGAACAGAGTGACGTCAACCTTGCTAGGTCTCTGTGTAAGAAATAAGCGAATTAATACTTAATCTGTGACTCTGCCGTCTTGTAACAGATCTTACGGTGCAATATGTTAGTGTCATTTCGCCACGCTGTTCTGAAACCTTTACTGGCGTTCACGCTTTCCGTTCATTATCTGTATATAGCTGTGATGAATAGCTGTGTGGGATAAGGACGTAACCTTGTGTGCAGTGATCTCCAACGTCCGGTCGGTGAACTGCGCAGAACGACGGGGGTGTCGCCCACTTGCAGTAATAGCACCTGAAACTGTCACTGAACGCCATTCCACGCCACGTTGCGTCACGTGCAGTGCGTTTGACCGCCCCAGTGTACTAGAACGACACGTGCAGTGAACACGCATGCGGCCAGTACCTAGCATGTAGCCGACAAGAGTCTAATACTTCTGTTTAAGTAGTGGCGTCTTTTGTTCCGAGTAAGTTGGGGTATTTATGCGTATCGAATATTATTTCGTTACTAGATTACGTGGTTAGTAGTTTTGTTGAGATATTGCAAAACGGGGGCATTGTGGAGATTCGGATATTACGTTACCGCCTGGTCCAAATGGAGGAGAATTATTCTGCGCCTGGCTACAGGCCTGTGTTGGGTTTTATGTTCACTGTGCTTGTTTTGGATTGACATGCACGTGCTTTTGTCGAAAGGGAGAGGTTTGGCAGGTGGCCCCACAGGGTTGCAGTCGGTCCGAAATTGAGGCATAAAGTGTGGGGTCTTATGAAGGAGGTATTGTTGGTTTTGTTCACCGGACTCGGCCACGTATCCCTCGTTACAACAACATAGTGTATCCTAAACAAAGCTGGTGACATATTTATTATTTATTATATATACAGTCATAACACAAGTATATTTTCAATGAGTAATATACAATTATATTGCGTACAACTACATGTTTCGGCCCTGTGTATTGGTCATCATCAGGTTGCCCTTAGACTTGTCGAGCAACTATACAATAAGCGGTTATTCTGGGGGGTGTGAGGGGTGATGGGACAAGACCTCGTCCCACCACCCCCCACACACCAAGGCTAAGGACAGCCCGATGATGGCCAATACACAGGGCCGAAACATGTAGTTGTACGCAATATAATTGTATATTACTCATTGAAAATATGGTTGTGTTATGACTATGTATAATGAATAATAAGATTTGTTATTGAATTAACACAACGGGGATGACACGCCTCAAAGTTAAACGCTGGTGACGCTGGGACGTTAAATGCGTTGTCAGGTTCGTCATAGGACGCCAGACGTTACTGCAAGACTTGAAGCCTCTGTTTGATTAGAAGGAAGCAATAGTTGTGTTGTGAAGGAATCATTACGCGAGTGTATATTGCTGTGTACACAGCCATTAAATAACGCTATGCTTTATACTCGACTTTTCCGTTTCAGTTGACGGTATTGTTTCTTGTCCAGGGTTTGCTGTCTCTCGTTCAAAGTGTTCATGTCATTGCGCTTTGCTGTTGGCATTGCTTGATATCTAACGCTGTTAACATCAGGGCCAACGCATTGTTTCTTTAATACCACTTTGATATTAACCTCCTGTCTACGCTTAATCCTCCCAAATGATATGTTGCATTTAGGTCTTTTGTTGAATATTTCGTATGGATTATGCATCTTAGCCTGCCTGTCTCGTCATTGTTGAGTTGATCACACCAATCGTAGGCCTGTTGAATTAAGGATATAGTAGGAACTCGTAAATTTCCGTAGTGAGTTGGTTGACTGTTCCTTCCTGCTGATACCTACGCTGTTCTAACTATTCCCTTGCCATCCTGTTCTCGAGGCCTCCCGTGTTTCATAGGAAATACCTATTCATCCTTTTTTTGATTCTATGGTTCTTGACGTTTTGGAAGAGCGTGATGCCTTTTTCGTCATGGCAGTTCAGATATTCTTGTTTTAAGTGTTATTTTACGACGCCGTCAGTTGCCAATTTTATATAGCGGCGGAATTCTTGTGTTTTGCCTTGGATGGAAGCTGCAGGCTTTACCGAAACACCAGTACTCTACCGATCGACACCGCACCATGTCTTAGAAGACCTGAACCTCAAATCACGCAATATTCAAATATCAGAATGCGCCTTAACGAAGTCTAATGCTGGCCGGCGTTCGGCACCAACAATGGCTCCAGCAAATGGGATCGTAAATACATTATTTGCGGCACATGTGGACGGCCCTGCCACGTACGTTAGAAGATTAGACAGGCAGCTTCCTTTGTTCATGATTGAGTGATTGAAGGGTTTATGGAAATTTTATTGACAAGCAGCCGTGTTCGTTTTCCACAGATAATACAAACCATGAATCACACATGGCCTCTTCAGATGTGATGTATAACGCCTAATAAATTATAAACTCAATGTTCAGGACATTGTTCTTTAACCCGTTCCCGTAAAGGCTCGTTACGGTCAAGGGCTTTGATGTTGTGCCTGCATTCACCGTAATCATAATGCCCGAACGAGTTCTGTTTATGAGCCGCCTTGTGTGCATTTGTGGAGCTCCCGTGTTTTGCGGAATAATTTGTCCTTCAGCGTTATTTGGGAATGTCTCGAAATACGCAGAAGCAGTTGAAGTGCATGGTGTCAACTGTGTGGTTCTGACGTCAAAAGGACAGGCTTCTGTGACCCTGCTGTTACGTCTAAATGCTATGCGGCGCTAATACTTGGTGCATTAAAGTGCTTTTGTGTCGATCTGAAGTAATGTAAAGAAAAAAAAAATTCTTCCCACGTGTTGACCTACCGTCATTGTCCACGCTTCGTAAGGAGAGTAATAAAATAGTACTGGTTCGTGAATGTAATTCTTCTAGAAATTTCCCATACATTTGTTCGGGGTGGTTGTTGGAAGACGCGTAAACCGGAAACAGGTCCGATTTTTTAGAAGATATTTATGACCGAGACCAGCGTGTATGATAGTTAAAATACCGTGACGTGGTTAGGTTTCTAATGATGGCATAGTCGCTTCTTCAGTTAAAAGAGCGGCTTTAATTTTTTTTTATTCCCTTCTGTATTTATAGATATTCTTACAGAACTTCAGACACACATGTGTCATATGTCGTGGTTTTATAAATATTCATGTTTCATTGCTGGATGTGTCTTGAAAACCTGTGTTATAAGAAGGATTGAACTACCCGCCACTTAAACATTATTGTGGATTACGAGAAATTAGAGAAGAATTCTCTTCTTATTCTGGTATTGTTGCAATGCATAAAATGGTAGAACGGACCGCACAGGGAAATGCAGACCGCATAGCGGGGCAAGTAGAGGACCTACGCAAGGAGAGACGACTTGGTGGATGTCTTATATGGGGACGTGGACGCGCATTTCTTTAAACCTTCATAACTCACTACATTACTACTGCCTTACAAACTACTCTTGAAATGACTAGTTGCTGTATTTAAATCGCATTCAAAATTATTTTAACTCATTGAGCAGCAGTGATAAGTACGTGAACAAGTATTATATCTCATAATTTTTGCCCACAGTTTGTGGTAAGGATTTAATGTGTTTTTGAGCATATAGTTACTGGGCGCTGAACATCGTTGGTAATTGTTGCTGTGACGTAGATATGTCGAGATTTGTTAGAAACATTTACGAACTTTGTAATCTTTGTGATCTTTGTGAATAACCAACTTGACGCACAATTCTTTTCCTTATATTTGTTTATTCCAATTCTCCACATGTTTCGAGCAACCAAGTGCTCATTATCAGGACAGTCAATTGTATCAATACGACCTTTGGTATATATAGGTGACATATACCAGAGGTCGTATTGATGCAGTTGACTCTTCTGATGATGAGCACTTGGTTGCTCGCAACATGTAGAGAATTGGAAGAAACCAATATAAGGAAAAGAACTGTGCGTCAGGTTGGTTATTCACGAAGATTGTAATAAGATGCACGGTCAACAGAACATAAAAACAAGACCTTTGTAATATTACCGAGACGAGTTTCACTGTTGCAGGTTGAGTATATTACAGCACGTTTAAGCGAGTTTGCTTTTCTTCAGTTCCAAGCACTTGTTTACGTGTATGCCGTACATGTCCATTATCGGTTGGTAGCAGTAGACATTTCTTATCGCAAAAATAGTAAACAGAACTGTTTATCAGATTAGGTAAGAAACTGCGGCTTACGGAGTGACAGTGATAATCTGGAAAAGGCAGGAGCTGTTGTTAAGCATTTAGGTCCCTTTGTAGCTTTATGTACTGCTTGCTGTGTGTGACCTTGATAAACTGTGCGTCCAGCCATAGTGTATTGATGTACTCCGCAGTATTCTTACAATGAAGACTATTGTTATTATTATTATTATTATTATTGCAAATGAGTTCTAGCCCAGTGGCATTAGACGTTACACTAGTACAAACAAAACAAATAAGAACAAAATACACATAAACGAAACAATGCAAAACCACAGAACAAACAATATAAAACACAGTAAATACAAGTACTCACATTTTCCCCCCAGAAATCGTTACCGAATGGTCTGTCTAAGGAGGCCGAGTTTGTTTTCTGTGCAGTACGAACTGCAAGTCGTGATTTATATAATTTTCCAGTTTGCAGTGGACTGAATAAAATTATGCGCTGTATTCGTCCAAAGTATGGATTACATTCAATATTACTGCAATTGCCGGAATAGGGTTGTCGGTAGCGACTCGCTGGGCTGGACGGTCTGTGGATCTAATCCCAGTGGGGGGGGGGGAGTTCCGCACCCGTTGAGACCGACGCTGGGGCCCACCGAGCCATCGGGTCTCTTTCTCGGGAGTAAAGCGTAGGGGGGCGTGGCGTTCACCACCCACCCCATCTAGTAAGGGTACAGCTGTACCTCTCCCATGATTCCTTCTGCCAGTTGGGGAGTAGTGTTTCATTACTGTGGGTAATCTATTTCGAGGCATTCTATTTACACGTTGTATCCAGCTTCTATTGTATTCCAGTAATTTGTCCAAAATTGGTGTTATTTTTAACTCCTTTGTAATTTGTGAATTTGTTTTGTAATCTGTCCAAGTGTATCCGGCTGTTCTTCTCATGTGTTTCATCTCTGCTGCTGTTATTCTTCTGGCGTCACTTGCTTTAATGGTCCAAGTTTCGCTGCCATATAACGAGACTGGAAGGGCTAGCTGGACTTTGAAACTTGGGTAACTATTTACCACTTGATTTAGTATAACGACATAGAACACCCGAATCTTCAGCATCGCCCCCATGAGAACTACTTCAAATCTCGTTCTGTGCAGTATGAGATACAGAGCCATTACGCAAGTACCGGGTCCTTTGGGGGGATGGGGGTGGGGGAGGGGTGCAGCGTTTGGCTGTGTGACTATCAGTAAGCAGTATGGTCACACATTTTCTAGATGCATCTTATTCTTGTGCTGACTGCTGTAGGAATCACGGGTTGTCAAGTGCCTGGAACGGTTCAACTTCATGGTTCAACGTGCGGTTCCCTTGTCTGCATTACGTGAGGCTTGGCGTCTGTTTTCCTTGTCTTGCATATCGCTTTGCTAATGCAGAGCGCCGTGCAGATGAAAGCATGACGTACGTGCATTTCTTGCAATGTGAAATGGGACCACCAAATTTGGAAATTTGGAAGTTAATTCTGGTCAAGTTAACAGAAACGTATATTACAAGCACGCGTTGTCGATGCTGTGGGTTAGGTTTTGTGTGGGTAATGAATGAAGGCAAGTTAAAATGAAGACAGTTTTAGCGTAGAGTTTGGCAAAATAATGGTACCGAACTGTACTTCATACAATCGAAACAAGGAAGGCTGGTTTTGCTCGCTATGTGAGCCGTTTGAAGTGGGATATGTCAATTGAATTTTGCGTGGGTTTTCTCCGTTATATTAGGCGAATATCTGATGTACAAAATGAACGCTGTCTTGGACGGCTGTTTTGCTTGATCCATTGTTTTGCAAGATACTTAGGTGATGTTACGTTAGGAATTCCGATTGGCCATCGATTATGGTGATATGAAATACACTGAGCCTTCTTCGTCACAAATTCTACATCGATGGTATATGGGATGTTGGTCAGCTTGGTGCGAAGTCTTTCCTTCTGCTCATGTAGCTGCTAGGCGTGTTCTTTGTGTGTGCACATATGCCTAGTATTAAGGTATATGTAACGTGGCGTTTTATTTATCCCGTTATGTTATAATTTTAAGGTACTTTTGAATCATGTTCAATAATTACATTTCGCACAGAATGGTGACATAATCCTTTCAGTTTTCCTTGACGTCTTGCAAACAGCAGCACAGTACACCTCGCCTTTTGTGGATGAAGTAGCGGATTACTTGGTGTCGCGGCGGAGCTGGATATACATTTTATTCATTGCGTGGATTGAATTAGTAAGGAAAAACATATATTTTTTAAATTCGACGGTTGCTGTATAAATTAAATATTCTTGTCAGATACTGAGCTTCGAGAGGAACAGCTTGTGTGTGTGTGTGTGAGGGAGAGAGAGAGACAGAGAGAGTCGCGTTAAAGACGTGGAAGCACATCATGCCGTCTGTCGGCCGTAAATGGACCTATAGATAGCCCCTGCTACTATGCGAAGCCACGAGGAGGAAACACGGTTTTACGTCACCACCGTGCTGGCTGGAGCCACGCCCCCTTTCTTGACTTGGAGCCTCGCCGCTCGCATTTGTCGGTGGTTGGTATGTCCATAGAGATCAAAATGATCGTATTGGAGGTCGTAATGCTTTGCTGTGTTTTTATGTGTGAGCTCGCTCGATCCATTGTGCGCTGTCTAGTATGTAAATTATGCTTTGCCTGATCGTCAGGTTAGATTGTCTGAAAACCATCACCGAGTTACGTGGAATAAGATTCAATATTTCTACCGGGTGTTTGAAACAGTTGTCTGTCTCAGTACAGGAGGATGGAGAAACACGCGTATTGAAAAGTACAGAGCTATTATTATTATTATTATTATTATTACGTTGTTCAGCCTGCACTTTAATTAATACCAATTGAATTAAACTGATTTACTGTTATGCACTTCAAGGTCCAGGGCTCCATACCCTTCAGGTCAGAGACATTACGCTGATCTTCAGTTTCCATGTTTAAAAGTTGGTCCGTTCGTTTTGAAGAGCACTGGAGTGCGTGTTCCAGTTCGTAGTGTTGGAGACTCCGTCGTGTTTTCTGTTTGACACAAAAAAAAACCGCCCTTCGGCCAGATGCGTAAAAGCAGCGAACTTGGTCTGCTGCAGAGATGTAGACGTATTTAGGAAACCTGTCACTGTTTTGAATCAAATTTTAATATTTATTGACTTAATTGCTAAAAAAAATTTCCGTATTCTTGTTTTTGTGTTTAGAATTTTTTGTTAGAACCTGAAAATATTTTAGTAGGATGCTGTGCTGAGGGAGTAGCCATACGCACCTTGTCTGTTACTTTCTGTTGTTGTTAGTTTGTGTAATTGTGTCGTACCTGTGTATTTTTGTAGGTAGGTATTGGTGCTGGCTTTTATTGACTTCGCGCTGTTAGGCCTGCTCTTTAATAAATATGCTTACTGCTGCTGCTGCTGCTGCTACTACTACCACCACCACCACCACCACCACCGCCGCCACTGCTGCTGCTGCTGCTATGACTGTAAGAAAGAGGACGTGAAGTCTTACTAACATGAGATATACGATTAAGAACTCAAATTTCAGTCAGAAACCCTGAAGGGAAATAACCGTTTCAGAGAACTAGGCGTAGAATGATATTAGAAGGGATCTTGAAGTGATGGTATAGACTGGATTAATTTCACGTACAATAGGTCCATTGATTTGTTCTGGTGCATATCAAGTAAAGCTACAGTCTCACAATAGGCGGGTTATTTTAGATTGACTGAAAACTTGTAGCTTCTCTCTCAGAAAGGGATTCAACTCCATGGAGTAGGGCAGTTATCAGTGAATGTCTCCTGTTTGGCGAAAATAACAGTGCATAGTAGGCTTATGAAGTGGGATTTTGATTTTGAACTTTGCATGGCTTTTTAACGGCATGTTTACCGAAAATACCTAGGAAAGCTGTGCCCTTTACAGTCGGCTTGTGAAGAGCTAATAGAACGCAGTTATTCCCGTGTTTAATTAAATAACATTAATTTGGACAGTATGTGGCGGTGAGTGGCCTACTTCACGCCTCGGCCTCTTTCCCCGTGATAAGGAGCCTTCAGTAGACACTGGATAGGAGGGTGGTTGGACTCCAGAGCCGTTCTGAATGCTGCGAGATAATGCAATATCTGCCCGTACCGGGAATCGAATTTTAATAATAATATTCATTAACTGCAGTTGGGTTGTCACCCGGTGGCAGTGGTTATTTTACATGTAAATAAAACATGAATTTGGTTACTACTAAATTTAAGTCTGGAGGGCTATATGAGAAGCATGTAGTGGAAACTTGGAATCTTGGGAGCCATCTCAGCATTTGCTTTTAGGAAACCAAGAAAAGCCTGTGTCGAGGTGGCCGGTCGCAGGACCTTCCGAATACTGACTTCTAGCCAGCAGTCCGGCATCTAAAGTAAAAACAGCAATGCCCACGTAGTGCAACAAATACACATAATATGACAACAATACACACAAGACAACTACAACAATACACACGACCAACCAACAACAGTTACACACAAGCCAACTTAAAACTAGCAACAAAACACACGAGACAAATTAGAATACAACACGTACAAAAGGTAAAATCACCCAAGCGAGAGAGTACGGTGTAGAGTTTCTTGTAAATTTTTTTTACAATCATTAATTCACTCACGCTTTCACACCAGTCCTTCACTGCCCATCGTTACTACTCCAATAAACCTTTTCCATAAAGACTCGCCCTCCCCCCCTTCCCTGTACTGCACTTCACTTCACCTAATTCCACTTCACTTTGCTTCGTTCACTTCGCTTTATTTCACTTCGCTACACTTCACATTCACTTCACTTTAGACTTTTCACTTCACTTTTGACTTTACTGCACAATCTTCCAGCGTGTGGCCTAGTCACTATGCTAAGCTGCTACTCCTACCCATGTGAACCGCATTTGTTTTATGAACCTGGTTGTTGATCGTACAGTACCTTTCTTTCACAAGTGGACGTTCATTCCGTCTGTCAGTAAAAAATATGATTAGACTGATTTATTCCATTTGATATGTGATTGGAGTGATGGATAGGCTACTGAGTGCAGCATTTCACTCTTGTGGGGAGATGTGGCGATTGATATGAATTATTCGTAAGGGTGGAGAGAGAGAGAGGGGGGAGAGAGAGAGAATGACTGTTGTCATTTCCTGTCATTTGTTTGGATCACCATTTCTCATTCTGCGGCCCGCGAACAAGTTCCGGGCTAGGGTAACCGAAATGTGTTGCCTTAAACACAATACTTTTTTCCCCCCCTCCGTTAGACAGGACACGATTTCTTTCGTAGTCAAGTGTGCCATCGAACAGCGTCGAGAAACGCCAGGTTTTGAATGGTTCATGGGTCAAGAAACGATGAGAATCTGTGGCCTGGATAGATTGAAGATGGAGAGCTGCTGTGCTCTGTGGAGCACAAAGACCTTTATTTCCCACAAGCTTTGTTTCTATCGCTTGTGCTCATTTAATCACAAGTTTTGTTATCACGACTGAGGAGTGGTGTATTTGTTTGGGATCGTTTGTGCAACACTGCTTGTACATTCCGGCCCTTTTCTCAGCTCTTTCGTCCGTGTTGGCAAGTCCTGGCATGATGGCTTCCAGAACCTTGTCCTGATTGCCTTTCCCACCTCATCCGTCGGCCGTGGACAATGCTGAGAATGTAATAGTCTCTCTTCCTAAATCAGTATTTTTTATTATTTCAACCCGCGGCCCCAAAACAATCTCAAAACAGACCAATTTTTAGGATGAGGCAGAATTTCCTGTATCTTATTTTTCTCCATGAATGACTTATTTGTGATCCTGTTTTTATGTATCAAGTTTAGAAAGTGTGTAGGTGTGCTCCGTAGGCTAATGAAGCAAACAGTCTTCTGAGGCGCGTTTCGTGGAAGCTTGCTTCTGACCAGTCATAGGCGGGTTTAAGAAAAACGAAGAGTACCGGATAAAACGAGTAAAATTCATACTTTTGCGTCATAGTAATGTACGGTTCATCACACTTCTGAAGAAGTTGCCCTTTTCATTCCTCGGCCCAACCTGGTAAGGTGGACCGCCCCTTGCGAGCTACTTGCCATGTGTAGGTAAATACGAGTATAAATCTCCAGCCGATCCTTGATACACGGTACGTAACAGCAGCAAGCCCTGCTGTCCCGCATCGCAGCGTGTTCTATTGTCACGTGACTGCTGGGACTAGAGGGGGAATTAGGGTGTAATAAGCACGAACGTTTTATGATTTGTTTACGGAAGCCCGGATTGGCTTACTTTACCTTTTTGTATCGTGTACAGTCTCAGAATGCTTACAGGATGATTGGATGCCGTCAGTGGCTCGGACTTTGTTGCGATGTTGTGGGAATCATACGAAGCACATAAATAGGCTACGTGGTTAGCAGAATGTAGGGTTTTCTAATGTGAAATCTGGTGGTACCTATAGTAACCAATCGGCTTTAAAGGGTTGACTACGATAATTGTTCACTGTGCCGTAGCTGGGGTTGGAGAGGAATTGGTAATTTCATGTTTCCAGCCATTATCGATACGGGCCGCGGGAGGACAGATGATGCAGCGCTGTCACCTCGCTGTTCTTTGTTATAAACGGAGCGTCCGTAAATGCCTGTGCGGTAGATAGTATTGTCGTGGTCGGACAAATACAGTCCAGAATGACGGTCCGCAGTGCACGTAGATAATCTGTCTTGTAGGCTTCACTTTATGAACACTGCAAAAGTCATCTAGCTTTCGAAGTTGAATTATTTAACACGTCTTTGCCAAATAGTAATGGTGTTTGTGAAGACCAGTGTTTTAACTTTCAAGGTAGGAAATAGGATGTGAATGTGTTAAAGATCTTGAAACGTGCACGCTCAGAACTCGGATTTCGAATAGGTGCTAGATTGCATGTCAAGGGGACAACATTGAGCGTTGGCACAACTCCCGCTGAGGGGACGCACGCCAGGTACGTCATAGTTTCTTACCTGTTACCGTGAAATATTTCAGTTAGTATTAATTGTTCATGCACGAGTGTAATATTTGTTTCGTAAGTTTGCTTGGGCAATGCAAGGCCATGCGTTTTGGGTGTGCATTTAGATCAGCAGCTTTGAATTGTTTTGTACGTGTATGTTTATAGGGCCTGTACTGATGAGTGAGTTTGCCCCTGGTTTTGTATGGATGTGAATCGTGGTATCATAGGTGAAAGCGAGAACATAAATTGTACTACGTGGCAAGGAGCGCAGAAAGATGTTTGAGGGTCTAAGAAGTGCGAAATGTGTAGACAGGTCAGTAACAGGGGAGTGGAGAAGACTACATAACAAGGAGCTTTATGAACTGTACTGCTTAGGAAACGTTCGGTAATCAAGTCAAGAAGAATGACAAGGGCGGGGCACTGGACACATATGGGAGACAGGAGAGATGCGTAAATGGTTTAGGAGCGGAGACCTGATGGAAAGAGGCCACTTGGAAGACCTAGGCGTAGATGGGAGGACGATATTAAAATGGATCTTAAAGAAGTTGAATGGGAAGGCACGGACTGGATTACTGTGGCCCAGGATAGGGACAGCTAGCGGGCTGTTGTGAATGCGGTAATGAACCTTCGGTTGTCATAAAATGCGGGGTATTTCTTGACCAGCTGAGGACCTGCTAGCTTTTCCGGACGAGTTTTGTTCCTTATAGTTAGTTAGTTGGTTAGTAAGGAGTTCAGGATGTTACATGACGAGGAACTTCATGGGTTATACAGATTACGTGGTGTTTTAAAATGAGCCATCCCCGTTGTGTGTATATAAACAGTAGGTGTGGGATTAGTCAATAACACAACAATATCTAAAAAAGATGTTTAATACAGGATGAAGTAAACTACATGTTTCGGCCTAATGTGGCCATCATCAGGTTTACATCCGAAAGTATGGTGGTAATCACAACTCGTCACACGAGTCACCTACCCACACACACTAGCACGCATCAGCTGTTATTCTTTGGTTTTTTCTCCTCTCCACAGAACCCATAACAAAAGCCCACCAGCAACAGACATCGGATATGGAAAAACAGTAACTGGAGACCCACACAGGACAGCAGCGAGCAGACATACTTGAGCTTCACCCCCAGGATAGCGCACATTACAGATACCCTGCCCCCCTATAAATAGCAAATAACAAACATCACAGATGCTGAGATCTCACCATCGTGACATATCCATACCAATCCTGTAAAGCCATACCACCATACTTTCGGATGTAAACATGATGATGGCCACATTAGGCTGAAACATGTAGTTTACTTCATCCTTTATTAAACATCTTTTTTAGATTTTGTTGTGTTATTGACTGATACCCACACCTATTGATTACGTGATGTTAGCATAGTGAAATCAAGGAGCTGATGTTGAGTTGCAAGTATGGCTGCAGTCTCGGAGACTTGCGATGTGTACGTTGTACAGAATACTGGTGGGACAGCTTTTGGAAGACGCTGACTTATGAGGCAACGAACCTGATAAAGGTCCGGGCTATAAGCCCAGGAGGCAAGTTGAAATGTTTCAGAATGGTCCCTGTGTCAGTCACTGTTGGTAGTAGCGGTGCTGAACCATGTTTTGCCAGCGTAGGTGGCCTGGGCTTATGTAGTAGTAATTTTTGCCGCCCTACTCTGATTTGAGTTTGTTTGAAGCCATGAGTCCAGGTTTGATTGATCCACCAGTCTGGCGTTGTGAGACTGATGCAGTTGGGCAGTTCTCGTGTAACGGCATATAGGCTGCTACCTCTTTATTTTGTTATTTTCTTCTAGATGTGTCCATGTTGCAGCTTTAAGTTGCATGCCAGTTAAATTTTGTGATATCATGGACGATATCCCGTAGTAGGCTGCACCTGATTGTGTGGCATTTTGAACCTAAAATGCGGTTTCATTACTGCAGTAAAGCCACGTGAGTGCTGCACGCAGCGGCTGTAGTGTTGGGCGTAGTCAGTGCTGGTGTCCATATGACGGCACTGCTCTGTATCGCTTGCCTCAGCTGCAGCGGCCGATCTTGACGTCTGCTCACAATGACACGGCATATGGTGTTCATGTGACCAGCATGTTTGGATTTCATTTCGTGTTCCGTGACTGGGGGCAGATGTTCACTTGTGTTAAGATGAAGCCGGTGCAGTGTGCATCGTGTACTGATTTAAAGATACGTACATGCATTGCGTGAACAGCTGAGCAAATTCTTAGCGGAGGCGGTCATGTCATGATGCCTTTTAACATGTCAACCAGATCGACTGTGTGTGTGTTTTTTTTACGAGTCTTCGTATGTGTTTTTGCCATACGAGGCCATCTCATTGCCATAATTCTGATTTCCTAAGTCAGTAATAGTAACAAGACGAATGTATGAACTTGTGTGTTGGGAGTCACGTGAACGACGTGTAATTTGGGCACTTGGAACGAAGCGCGCTAATGTTTGTTCACAAAATATGCAGGCTTCGTTAAGAGAGTCGGGCTGTTGAATGTAAAATAGCAACACGAAGCCGCACAAAATGTCACTGTAGCTGCATGTTGTAGCTGAAAACCTTTGGTATATTTGTTTATTAGTCAGAGCGATTGCTGGCCACCGCCATCAGTTATACATTTAAACTACCAACGTACATTTAAGAACCGTTGGTGACGGGTAGGAGGGGTTACCTACAGAGATTTTTTTTGTCTCCTTTATTGCACCACCAGTCTATTACAGACTACAAGTGCACTTAACCTTATATCCTACGCTGATATCACATGACCTGTGGAGTAATATTCCATTGAATATCCTCACATCAGATATTCTCGTACCTGTGTACGGTGCTTATGAGAACCTTGTGGTTAGTTCAGTTGGTTTGGAAACGTTTTAATCTTCTTGGTTCTTCTTCTTCTTCTTCTAGTATGGCGGGTATGAGTTAATTGGGATGTGTGATTAGTTTTTCTCGGTATTTTTTGCTGAGGTTAGTTATTTCTGCTTTAACTGTGGATATCTGTAGGTCGGTGTGTAATATATAGTGTTCCGTACATACCATGGAGCGTTGACGATTGATCTGAGGACATTATTTTGAAATCTTTGCAGTATTTCGATATTGGAATTACTCGCTGTACCCCAGAGGGGAATGCCGTACGCCCAAGTGGGCTTTAGGATAGTTTTGTATATTAGTAATTTATTTTGTAGTAACAGCTTCGACTTTCGTCCTATGATCCAGTACATGCGGTGGAGTTGCAATCCGAGCTGTTTTCCTTTGGTAAAGATGTGTTTTACAGAGATTTAAACGAGAAAACGGTGGGCAACTGATAACGGAAGTGGGTGAGCGTTAACAGTCGAGTACGAGAGCGGTGTGAGTGAGGTGGTGGAGAGTGTGTGAACCTAAAGCAACAGGCTACAAGTTCGGGAATGAATTGGCTGTTGGTTTTTTTCTTTAGTTAGAACATGATTATTGTTTGATTAACTGAACAAGCTCAGACGTTGCAACTCAAATACAAGTAAATACATGAACGCAGTGAAGACTATGTGTGTATCCGATGAACCCTACCCGTATCCCGAAAGAAGTTCTACCGGACTGAGCACGTCGGGACATGCAAGTTCCAAAGGGCGATCGTGTGTACTATTTGATGGCGGTGCCTGATGAACTAAAGGGGCTAGGAGTGTGCAATTTGGTACGTGGACACGTGCGTCGTTGATATGCTCCATTGTGAATATTATTTGTACTGCAGCCATTACATGGATGGTGAGTGCGAAACTTCGATTCTGTATCCGACAGATGTAATGTAGATAGCAACCTTACGCTTTGTATTAAAAATGGGACAACTATAATCATGCTGATAGATCTCTGTGACTAGAAAGGTGTGCTGTAGTAATAAATACTACTACCGTATTAAATTTGGGTACCGTGGTGGCACAGTGGTTAAGGTGCTGTGTTACGAATCGGTAGGTCGCTGGTTCGATCCCAGCTGGTGTCATTGGAATTTTTCATTGACATAAAATCCTCCCGATCGCGCTATGGCCGTGGGGTCGACTCAGCCTCTAACAGAAATGAGTACCAGGAGCATTTCCTGGGGATAAAGGCGGCCGGTGCGTAAGGCTGACAACCTTACCACCATCCTGTGCCGTTGTCATGAAATCTGGGAACCTTAACTTTCTGGAACCGTCTGGGCCACTCCAGGCCTGTAACGGGACTGCTGTACATTTTTGACCGTCTTACGTTTGTCATATCATACACGTTCAGAATGCACGTGATTTTCTGCGATGGCGGCTGCATTCTGCTGCAGTAGCCGAACATTCTGCCTGTCCTTTGCTTCAGTCGCTGCAGCTGATACTTGCAGCAGCCGCCCGGTTTTACTGCGGCATTGGAGTTGTACAGCATTTCCATTTCTATTAAGACGTTATTTGTTTGAGCAGGCACGTCGAAATGTAACGCAAAAGTACCTGAATAATCGCCTGGAATTCTTATTGGCGCTGTAGGAAAGATCTCAACGTCATGCCACGAAATGATCAATCTCGCTAATCTGTTAGGCGTCAGTTAAGATTGGCCGGCTAATTTTTATCTGACTGCCGCTGTACAGTAGGTACACGTGTCGTGTACACGTACACGGAGCCACAGTGAACGCTAAATATCGTTCCTCTGCTATCGAGACATCGAACATGTTTTGTCACATCAAGGTCACTGAGATAAGCGTGTAACACATATAGCTGTGGTCGGTAAATCTTACGGGAAGAGACAGTTTGAAAGGTCAATTATTAGGTGTGAGGATACTATTAAAACAGATCTTTACGTATGTCAGGGCAGGCGTTACAGTATGTATTGTGTGTATTGAAACAGTCATAAACCCTGCGCCAGGTTCGTAGGATTCTCAGAAGGAACAACGTTAACCGGTGGAAATTTCCACCGTAGACGAATTGTTCTCAGTGCGATAGGATTTGAATTTTTAAATACCGTAAAACTTGCCGTAAACGGAACCTGGCTGGAAGGTAATCCTGTGTTTGGCGGTAAACTTGTACAGTTTCGAGGGTCTTCTAATTCAGCTTCAGGTATCTGTATTAAACAGAACGTTTCTGCAACGGATATATATATATATATATACACACACACATACACACACACACACACACACACACATACACATACAGGGTGGCGCGGTGCCGACTGACACATTTCAAATTTGAATATTGGGCCGGCGCGATAGCTTGTCGTGGTTGGCGGGAAGCG
>Ga0131853_10003409_pt1 | contig 28563 bp, 11 predicted proteins | sample TergutLab28metaG_FD_92764 | JGI IMG/M metagenome (GOLD analysis project Ga0131853, IMG submission 92764) | Labiotermes labralis P1 segment gut microbial communities from Petit-Saut dam, French Guiana - Lab288 P1 (version 2) (version 2) | ecosystem: Host-associated > Arthropoda: Insects >...
CTTTCCCCCCCCCCCCCCCCCCACATTTCTGTGAAAAGCTATTAAGAACTAGACATTGTTTACCGTTCCTGCTTGCAATTGTTCTACTGGAAACAGCATAAAACATACGAACGTCTAGAATACTCTTCTTGTCCATTTATTCGTAAGGCTGACGTCAGAACGAAGCCGATGTGTACTATGGCACAGTAGAGGAAGAGTCTCTTTCTTTATATAAACTTTTAATTATCTCTTCAAGGGAGAATATCGGGTTCCCTTCCCGTGGGGTAAGTATCGAATTTCATTAACTTTCTTTTTTGTTGTAACAGAATCAACCAACCTTTCATTTTATAAAATTGTGAGGGTTGATTATCAACACGATTTTACTGTTCACATGCCATAAGGACGTTCTCTTGTGTCGATAGTCTTACGTCAAAACATCTGGCTTAGAAGATAAGAATACAAGACTAGAAGGGGAACAGAAGTGTGGGATCATAAAAATATCGACAACTTTTGACGCGGACTAAGCGAAATCACTGAGACACAAACACACCAACCCTCCCTTTTGCACAGCTTTTAAAATTAGTACGTTGAGACCTTTAATTACGGTACAGAAAGCTTATGTAGAGGTCTATAAATAAACGAAACAAGTACATGTAGAAAATACATGCACACAAACCTGAAACGCGCGTTTTTCCTTAAGTCATTTAGAAATAATTCGCCAGAATAAAAATTTTGCTGTGTCTTATCATAACTCGAGAAGGCAGGACTGATTCTAATGAATATCTACATTGGAAGCTGTTGAGCCAAGGACAATAACAAAACAAACGTTGCGCTACATGCACATTCCAAACTCGTTTTTAGTTTACAGTTGAAAGCCAGAAAACAAGAGGGTCGCTGTATAACCTAAGAAAGAAACGTCCATAGCTCTACTAAGTCAAGTAAATGTGGGTTTCAGGATTTAATAATTCTTTTGTTATGAAAAAATCAGTTAGGAACGTAACCATCTGTGCGAATGTAAGGCTTAATCAGAGACTAATTTTCTATAAACACCCTATGCCACAGTTGAAATTCCACGCTTATTCGTTTGGCAGGACGGAACAGAATAAGAAATATTAAGAAGGAAATGTGTTTAGATGGGTTGAATGGGAGCGTAACGCAAAATGAAGGGTCCGTAGAACAACGACTGAACAAGAAAACAAATATGCGATATTTAGCGGTGCTGTTAGACCGTGGGCGCTGTTCCGTTACCGGCATGAAGACCCGCGGTCTGTGTGTGTTACAGACGGAACTCAATATGTCATTGAAGACACAGCATCAGACACATTTCAAAGTCAAACACAGCGGAACTGCAATACGGAGTTGCATTTATTATAGACTTACCTTGTGCAAATATTTGATGCGAAAGGATATTGCAAAACAAGAACAAAAAAGTAAGTTTACAAGAGGCTGGATTTGTAGTCAAGGTTCCAGCTAATATGCAAGAGTGCAAAACATATTTTTTGTGTGTAAGTTTCGATATTAATATAAGGTAACTTTGATAATATTGCTTAGTGTACGCTATATCATCGTTATGGTAGAGAAACACAATTTTCACATTCCTCCTCTGCAGTTCGTACTCTTGCCTTCTCGTTTCTCACTCTCTCTCTCTCTAACTTCCCCCCAGGATACTTAGGTATACATACTACCTCTCTCTGTCTCGCATCCCACCATGCGCCTTCAGCCCCTGGGGCTCTCAGCATCCCAAGCCTCCGGACCCTCGGGCCACATATCTCTCCCGCCCCTCTTCTCCCTCTACTGGATCCACTTCCCGGCAAATGCCCTCTAGCGTCCAACTCCCAATTGGTTCCATGTCGGGGATATTGAGTTCAGAGTAACCATGGCAACTAGCTTAAGGCAAGGAACACTCAGTTTGTCCTGGCCTCCCACCCTTTCTCCGTTCGTACCCCCTTCTACTGGCTTGCATACACTGCTCGCTGGTTCTATCTTTTCGAAAAGGATATTCGATATTCAGTACAGAGAAAAGGGTGTGTTTTTCTTCCCTCTTTTGTTCCCAGTAAGCGAGCTCACACCCCCAGAGAACATACAGTGTAGTATATACATCCAGGTCTTGCCTGGCCCCAAGGCGGAGCAGTACGAGTGTTTGCTTGTTCCAGAGACGGCTGGTTGCTGCAAACAGACGAGCGCAATGTGTTCAACAGTTACGGTTGTTACTCAGACGCGATTTCGTAAATTACCAAACGTGACTTAATATTTTAGAAAAATGTTACCAATATACACATAAGTCTTAGGTGAAGTTAATACAGCAAGGCAAGGAATAAATTTAAGACCTTTTGTAATATACAGCTCAAGGACTGTTATAAATCCGTGCAATTTACAAAACGCGAAATATTAAAAAAAATGGCCCAACAAATATTTTCTCATTTGCCTAAAACGGATAAGGAATGGGGTTTCATTTGCGAGATAAATTACAAGTAAGAATTCTATTCTGACGAATTTTGATATAAAAAAAATTTTCCCCATGGCGTGCTTATACAGGCGCAGAGAGGATGTGGAGGAATAACCCAACCCAGTCGCAAACTGGCACTGGAAAAATGTGAGTGGTCTTCGAGGCCGGTCTGAATGGAACGGAAAATATCGCTCCAACATGGATTCGAACACCGGACCGTGTAACCCGTAGCGATTCGCTATCCCGGTCTCCGAAATGTTTATCTACTTAATACAAGTCACCCACTATTATTAGGATAGTGAGGTTAAAGAAGTAACAATGATGGACTTGGTATGTAGCTCGGTTGAGGTAATGACGAGGAATTCGTAAGCATTTTTCGTGGAACACTTATTGGAAGGTTCAAAAAGAGAAATCTTAGTTCTGACTTCTTACCACATAGGATGAACTTGTCTACTAACTCCGGTACAGCCATTTTGCTAGCGAAGAATATTCTGTGCTTTAGCTTGTCAGTTCCACACTTTTAGCTTCATACCGCTTTTCCCTCTGAACAAAAAAAAAACCATTTAATTTGTACATATTTATAACGCATCCGCGTGTGTCCTCCGGATAGGGTCAGACTTCAGCAAGGCAGGCAACGTATGTAAAACATGAGGTCGAGGCGCCTTCGCATAACCATTGTTGCCATGAAAAATATGTGATTCTAAGAAGAATTCAGCGAGATATTGTTATAAATGTACATACGTCTTCATGTAAAGTACCTGTTGTTTTGTCAGATTTTAATGGAACTCGAATTTTCCCGACAAACTTTCGAAAAATCCTCAAAACATCAAACTTCATTAAAGTCCGTTAGGTGGGAACCCAGTAGTTCCGTGCAGACAGACAGGCAGATAGACATGACGAAACTAATAGTCGCTTTTCGCAATTTTACGAACGCGCGTGATTGTGCGTCAGAAGTTGTAACGACGTGATCAGCAATAGAACTCAGCGACGTAATAACACACGATACGAAATTCTTCAATCCAGAGCAGAGCCCCACAAGAGACAGTGCTTGCTGCTTCCATTCCTCAGAGTCGTGTAGCTGGTGCCGTAGTACGAATGCAGTTTCACGCTGGTGATTAGCCTGCAAGGCGTCTCAAGCAGCAACGCTGGCGTCCCGGAAGTATTCGACTTGAATCTTCGTAAGAATACGAATATCCTGAGTATCATAGATCTCTCTAGACAAGTGCCGCTACAGAACCATTAGACCACGACCAATCCTTCGAAAATCTTTCCATTTCATTTTTCGCAACTGTCGAACCATTCGGGGCTATCTCTCTTACTGACGACCTGGTTAAGCCAATACACACACACACACACACACACACACACATACAGCACTGCTACTACCAAAGCCCACCGCTGATATGATACCAAATCCTTTCTTCTCCTATCATTAGAGCACATCTCAATGCTACACTTCCATCGGTATTCCAAGTGGCGATTTTCTGAGGGGTTCCCCAATGATGTGACAGGGGAAATACGTTTCAGTCACCGTGTCAGCATCGTTTTGCTTCTCTTAAATTAAACAATCTCTCTGATTGGGGTAACTTATCTTCCCTTCAGGCAACGATGAACAGTTGACAGGGTGATCTAAAAGTATGCTTTCAACTTAAAAATTATTCTGCAGAAAATGGAATACACCGTAATCTTGCTCGTAGAATGACTATGAGATTTTTGGGTGTCGTGTGGAAAAAATAAAATACCTCGCTCGATAATGTTTAAGAATGAACGGCTGAAGAGAAAATTTATATAAATTAAGTGATTGTTCAGGTTTTGGCCCAAAAGCAAATCCTTCAAGTATTGCAGTGTAATTCCAGGTTCCATATAATCTAAGTTTTTTATAAATGGAGTAACAATCATTTTTCAAACAATACTTTGTGCATGGTCAGGCCGTGGTTAGTGACGGCCACCATATGGAAATATCCTGTGGTGATCTCTTTGCAAATGAAGTCATTCATACTCAGTTCTAAACATAAAAAACGTAAATACTTGACAAGGGACGATTCTTTAAGAAGTTGTCTCAAAATAATATAAGGTACTGAGAAAAACTACAAATCTCCAAGATCTAGTTAAAAGGCCAGTTTTGAAAAAAAATAACGCTGAAAGTATGGCAACTTCCCTACTACTGAGCTAATGCATCTGACGGTTTTGAATTCCATAATCTGGTGGTATATATATCAAACTTTTCGTTTGATTCGGTCCCTGAATAACAGAAGTGTTGTCTTCTAATGGTCTAAATACAGTAGTACCGTTGCACTGAGCAATGCTTTGCCACCTTCATTTCAGACTTGCTTAAAACAGTACGCTGAGTTGCCGAGTTCTGAATTCATTGGGGAAAAGTTAATTAAGTTAATCATTGTAAAATAAAATATAGACACTGATATTTGTTAATATCTTCTCAAAGGTTTAATAGTAAAAGTCCAGTACATGTTGGCACTATTTTTTTAACCTTTTATATATATATAATATTTAATGAAAACAAATAATATAAGTTGATCTAATTATTCTAAAAATTTTACACAAAGATATTTAAAAGCTGAAAAGAAGGATTTTTCAAATTCCATTTAGAACACTCTGTCATCCCACTTATTTATTTATCTGTTGCAAATATGTTCTCAAATACAATCAGCTTTACGCACTGCACCACAACAAACTCCACACTTGGGTCAACACATTCAAACAAACAAGTCTGTAACCCCAGTGTGTATATTTATCTCAGTCCATAGAGTTCACAGCCCATTTCGGGTAAACCCTGCTCATGAGATCAAAACTTTGTGTGATGATTTATATATAAAATTTTATGGACTGAAAACCCTTCAATGTCGGGCAACAACTTTAAAGATCACTGCGACATTTGTTTCTTCTAATTTTATTCAATGTGTCACCATCAATATTAAAGAAATTTGAGGTTAAACAATATTAGACATTGTACATTTTCAGTCAAATTTTGAGAGACGCATATGAAATTTATAATTACATCCGACCAGACTACTAGCAATGATGTTACAATAATAGCTGGATGATGGCACTGTGTATTTCAAAGGTATGAAAGAAACAATGTAGCTACGGTGGAATGAGAGTTCAACTTAGGATCTAAAACAATTTCACGGTTAGAATGCGTGTTTAGTACTTATATATATATATATATATATATATATATAAATTGTGTATACATATATATATATATATATATATACACGCACACGCACGCGCGCACACACACACACACATGTTATTCACTAGAGATGTCTTTGTTTCCACTTAAGTCACAAAACAAATATTTCTAATGCACACTCAGACTCAAACTCTTCTATACTTCGATGTCAGGAAATGAACTCATATCTGACATACGTAAAATAAATATGCCAAATAGAAACTGGCAAACACTTTTTATATCTTTTTTTTAGTGTCAACCGTAATGAAAGTTAGTAATGTGAACTCCAAGACAAATAAACAGTACTGTCTGAATTCTAAATGTGGCCAGTTCACTATGCCCTTCAGACAGTGACAGATGGTGATCAGCAACATAGGAAGAATGATCTCACATACAGACCATAAAAATCAATATGGCAGGTGCACAATATCTGAAAAGTTACAAGTAAAATATCTATGGAGGTAGACCACAGACCCTGAAGATGTGAGCAGCAAGCTCCTCAAAACCATCGCTTAACCAATCTGCACGGCGTCATATCCCAGAAGATCCATTTTTCATTAACACTTATGTGAGATCCTCAAATCTCTTAGACCATACAAACTGCCATCATGATTCTTCCCAGGATTTCTTGTTTTAGTACCCTTGCATCTGTTACAAAATAATGATTTAACAATGGAAAACAGAACAAATGGGGGGGGGGGCGAACTATTATAATATTTTGGAAAGTTGGTAGCAAGTCAGTCAAGCTGAATCATAAAATACACTGAGTTTCTTTATGTGGATTATTTTATTGGAAAGTGACTACAGCAGTTCGAACAGTCAAGTAAGAAAACTTGATGTCTCAAACCTGCAGCCTATAACATCGTGTAGAGGAGAGAGAATGGACATCTTAGAATAATATGTCATTAAATTACTTACTAATCTCCGCCATTCCAACGGGAAGAACTTAAACTGTTCATTGAATCATGCATGTCAAAACACCCAGTTTCATCCCCAACACATTTACAAGCCAAACGCCTTATAGAATGGCAAATGCACATTGTGAACCGGCCTCTGGCATTTCACAGCCAGGACGAGATCATCAATGCTGCAAGGTCACTCATTTAATGCAGGCTTGTCAAACTCACAGTAAGTGTGCAGTTGTCCCTGTGCATGCCGTGAAGGCATGTAGAGGGGGTAAAGGTACAGCTCCCCTCATTCTTAACCTTGGCGATTGATGGAGGTGAGTGGTCAACTTCTCGCTTCAGCCTCTTAAACCCCCCTCCCCGGGAAAGAACCCGGTACCCATTTAATAGGACATTCGGTGGGCCCCAGAACAAACTCCGGTCTGGACGTTTTGAACAAACTCACAGTACCAAACTATACATACATATTTTTAATACACCCATTCAGATTGACGAGACATAGTTTCATAATTTTCGGAAATGTAATTTCAATACAAAACATCATGTGGCCTCTGTCCCACATTTGTTGTTAAATTATTTTAAATACCAATTATACGACGAATTAATCAAAAATAAATTAATGAAAACAGTTAAAAGCCTGTGTTTGTATATTTTAGCGAACCTTCTAATGGTGCAGGTGGAACTGCAGGTCAAATTATAAAGCTGATTCAGCAGAGTTTGACATGCCTGCTAGCTCTTTTCTCTTCCCCTTAGCCTTACGATCGACAGCACCTAAACATGCATCTTCCATATTATGCAGTAGTTGCGTCCCCGAGGAAGTTCGGACAACTCGAAATTGTGGCACAATTTAGATGTTACTAACTCCAATATTCATTAAAACACAACGAATTTCATTAACTTCAATAGCATTCATTTTAGTCGCACATGAGTGCAAATTATTCATCTTGTTACAGTTAAATAATTTAATTACTTTGTTCTGCTAAACGAATTAGAAGAGGAAATCATGCGAAATCTTATTAACATGAAATTGATATAAGTCTGGCGAAACCTGTAATAAAAACTTGCAATAATGATTATATGGCACAAACTGGAAGATGGGATGCTCCATCGTTAGGATTGTCGCTTACGATGAGAAAGTTGTGGTAGTGGTCACACGGGGAACACTTTTCTTACAAACAGATATTCTGAGAACTGTTGGCCTTCGACACCTCCACCATTACTTGCAGCCACCCGGAATCCAGCGTTCAGAAGCCTTGTGATTGCCTGTACGCTGTTCAGTTTACAGTAGCCGTTCAGTGGGAATCTGATCACATGCCTGGCATCGTGCTGGTTCCAGGCGACGCTGGATCGGGCATCCAACAGCGCCTGGTTCGTCTCTGGGAAAACTTCGTCGAGCAGGGCTCGCTCCCCGGACAACATGATGCGCTCCCCCAGGTCTGGGCTGACATGCAACGCCACACACTCATATTCCTCGTGCTGCTGGTGGTGCGACGGCTGCTGGTGCTGCTGCTGGTGGTTCTCGGGGTCCCCAGTACCCCGTCCCATTCCCGCGGTCTTCATGTTGGTTAAGAACCCGGGGTTTTTAAGGCGTTCTTTCTTCATCTGTTCCAGCTGCCGGCACATGGCTGCAACATGCAATGTGGAAAGCAATTTCAAGGGAATTGACCAATTTAGTGTATAGATTTCTCTACAAATATAACCCCCTTTTTTTTATCGAGATTTTAAAACACAGGTTCTCTTCTCAACACACCTAGAATAGTTCTGCGGCCAAACGTTGGCACTAGGAATACTTCCCTAAAGTTGCAGTTAGGCAGAATTATTTTAGCACGTAATACAGCTATAAATCTTGCTGTTATTCACGTGCACACCCAGAAAAACCACATTCGTTCAGATACATTGAACAAATGTGGTTAGTTAAATAATGGTTATAGATTGCGCACCCATAATTTTTCATTTGGGGGGGGAGGCCCTGGGGTTATATATATATATATATATATTATCACAGTCAAACACAACACTTTCAATATTGCTATCCATTGTTAAATGTTTCGGTTCTACGAACAATCATCAGGCATTATGGAACATAGTAGAACAAAATGCTTTAAAAATTACCATTAAAACACAAGAGTGTATAATTAATAGTATTTTATTGTGACAATATGTTTCGGTCTTATTAGACCATCTATAGGTCAGTATTCAGAGATGTGAGTACTGTACAATCAGTGCATATCATTTACTGTGGGATCGCACATTACTTACAAGGTGTACAGAAAAATAGTTCAAAATTATGTTATATATATATATATATATATATATATTAAACGTGGTTAAAATATGTACTGGTATTAAATATATATTGGTTAGGATGTATATATATATGTATATATATATATATATATATATATAAATTCTAGTTTATAGATATCTTAATTATTTGAACCAGTTGGGAAGGTTCCAATTTGAAGGTGCGCAAATCTCGTAGTCACGTCAGCATTCAAGTTTAAGGCTGTAGTATATCACGCACGTAATTTTGATCTTGAGTATTCACGTTTGTATACGTGTACGTAGATGTACTGAATTACGGATTTATTAGTCACACTTTTGACTTTTGGTATCTGGTTGTATACATACGCATTTCACTAGCAAATTAGAGTACATTAGACATATTCGTGTGTATGTTGAAGTATCAGACGATGGTTGAAGATAACTCTTAATCTTAAGGTGTGTCATCCCCGTTGTGTTAGGTCAATGATACAAAGCTGTAGTGTGTGTATATATACTTACAGTCATGACTATGTATAGCCTGTATATATATCTATACATACATACAGTCATGATTGTAAGTATGTATGTATGTATATATATACATATATATATACAGGCTACAACTTTGTGTTAGTGACTCTTAATCTTCGACGGTGTGTAACGAATGGATGTCTGGTGTGGTTAATGAAGTTTTTACCACATAAAAGTGGAAAGTGGTTCTGAAATGACAAGTACTTAGTATGGTTAGATGACGAATTACAGTACAGATAGGATGTGTGTGAGCGTGTACGAATACTTACAGTTTTGTTGTGGAGTTTAGAATCCGTATGTACAAGAGCGTGTTGGTTGTGCTGTAGTTTGTGACTGAGCGAGTTTGCGGTAGGTAACCGGAGTAATATTGATGTATTTCAGAATTAGGTTATCTAAATTGTGTTTGGTCTAACTGTACGTACGAATATAACTACATGTTCCACAGCTCACCCACAGTGTCCAATCTTTTTCTTTTCTTAATTTTATGTTTTTTATTTTTCAGTATTCCAGCGTTCCACTAGTCAGCCAATTCCAACAGCCAATTCCGAATTAAACGTGAATGACGCAAAACGTATGATATCGTGACTACAAAGTCAGTATTTTTTTAAATTTCGGTTTTACGGGGCTTGGTGGGGGGGGGGGCAGCAGCCCGGCACTTCAAGTATTTGCGCAAGCAACAGCGTATAGCGAACTAGAAATTTTAACTACGGCACTCGGACAGATCGACATAAAAATTCCTCCGACTGCACTGCTAAAGTAAAGTCAAAATTCATTCGAAAAAGATCGGTCTAACTCTGAATTTATCCATTGTTGATATCGGACATTCTTCCGTCATTTCGCATGAGGCATTCCCGCCAATTTCTGACATTCGCCAGTAATTGCTACTGCAGTCAACTCTGCATGTACTTTTAATGCTCAGACGGTCTTCTCACATGAGACGGCTTTCCATGTTAGTGGTAAAGCAGTCAAACGTATCTGGCCTTTGCATCACGGATAACTGACATGATGCCAGAAATCCTTATAGATTTTCACCAAAATAAAACATCTGGTACGGTGTTCCCAAATTGATGTTCATCACCTTTTATAGTAGAATATGACGTTGCACAAGGAGGGTTTTCCGACATAATTCACAAATTATACGCGAAATTCAGTTAAATGCTCTAGGTATCTTTTTGTAACAAAGAGAATTCAAGTTCTTCTTACCGTTATATCTTATAACGACTGTTATGTGCTACGACCCGATACTGATTCTGAACAAGGATGGTGCACCTGTAACTCACGAATTTCTTACATTAGTAAAATTACGCCACTTCTCTCGAGGAAAAAGCAGCATATTGAATAAAAAAAATTTGTGAATCCTGCCTAATGTAGCCCGTACAGACTCCTTGAAAAACCAGTCAAGTGCTGAATGTTTCGCAACACTACTGTTACGGCGACTCGCACGGCACCATCCGCACCGTACACACGACCTACGCATCGGCTCTCAAGACCACCACCCATCCAAAAACTCGGCGCAGAAAACCATATGCTGCAACTCAACGTCTAATGCTCCTGATGATGGGCGTATGTACCCGAAACATGTCGAGCTAAGAATACATCAATAAAATTACCTAGTTGCATCAAGTTGACATTTCATTTTATTTCAGATGGCTTAAAAATGCATACCTTACGGGAGGAGGCATTACCTTGATGCACTATTTTGTAGTAATGTTACTTTGGTGTCAAATGTATCCTTTCCGTTTGGATATTCTTTCGTCTTCGAAATCCTATTCTGAATCTCAAAGACTTCTCTGTGTTTAATGTTGGCTTTTTCTCTTTTGTAGAGATGCTGACACATTTACAGAAGAAATTGCTGCTCTTAATTAGATTCTATATTACCTGTTGTACTGAGACGTCTAATGAAACGCCTTATCAGGACTGTGTCTGAACTAACTGTAATCACGTACTGCACGAGACTTTCGTTCTCATTTGAAAATTGATCAGTCATTTAATTAAATTGTAGTGTTTTGTTTCGTTCTGTCTTGCGCTTTTTTTTCCTCGTCTGACTTTTGTTTGTTCATTTGTTTATGGGTTGTTTTTGTACTCATGCTGACTTTGTAATTGACCATTGAGCTGATGAGTCAGCACGTTGATAAACAAAGCATTCAATTATTATGCGTATCATCGTCATTGTTATTATGTTTCCGACTTTCCTACTCTGCATTCATTTCCTATGTGTTTCCTTCTCATTGCTGCTTTCTTATAATTTCTTTCGCCTTCCTCATCTCTTGCAGTCCGACGCGGCGTTTGATTGCTAGCATCAAATCGCCATAAAGAGTGATATACTAGCTTAGGCGTGATTTAGAAAACCTTCAAACGCTGCTATTAACTGCACCATGTCCACAAACAAACAGTTACTAATGGACTATCTTTGGTATTTAGTTTACTGAACGACACCCCACGTAATTCAGATTATGTCACATCAAGTAACTTGGTAGTGGATTCGAAAGGCTGTTGAGGGAAACGGATGTGATTTATTTTTAAGGCGCTGTCCCGGTGTGTCCTGAAAGGACTGAGGAAAACTATGAAAACTCTCATTTAGTGCAGTCTGTGTTTAGGTCTAGAACTGAGCCGTGCGCCTAAAAATGCCTATCAGAAGCATCTGAATTTGACCACAGATACAAATGCGTTTCAGGTGTTTGCTCTTCTGGGATGTTACGCAGCGTTGATTGGTAGTCAGTTACCGTCGTTTCGGGACAGCCTACTCGTTCCATCTCCATGGGTCAAGCAGTCCTCATCGACATCTTCATCCGTAGACGGTCTCTAAACCTTGGTAGGTTACTGCCAACCAACGCTTTGTAACATGCCAGATGAGCGAAGACCTCATTTACACCGCGGCAAAAATCTGAACTCACGCACGTGTGTATTTGTTACACAGATGTCCACAAATGCACCAAAAGTATAGCAGCCACCTCCACATTCCACGGGTCAGAAATGTGACATATAGAATACCTACAAATATTAAGAGCAAGCCTAAAAAATTTAGTCGCCCGACCGACATGACGTCCGGGATTTATGCAACCCTGATATTACTTATGCTATAAATATTTAGTCCTGTCATGACACTAGTCTGGACGTTTTATTACAAGGATGAAAAGGTGGGTGGATGTCTGTCTGCCTTAATGTAACAGAGAGGGCACTTGCTGTTGGGGTTGGTTATCACTAATCACTGGTGCGGATAACAGAAACTCGGCTCTGCTTCGTTGAAAGTATTCCAGTTCCATAAGTTTAATTTTATCGCTTATTAATTTCTTATACTTGGGTCAAACTTGGTTTATATAACTTACCTTTACTGATACCTTACGTCATGAAATTTAGCAGTTCTACCCCACAATTAAAAAAAAACCTCAGCAGGTCTAAATATATATATGGGGACCGCGGTGGCACAGTGGTTAAGGTGCTGTGCTACAAAATGGAAGGTCGCTGGTTCGATCCCAGCTGGTGGCTTGGAATTTTTCATTAACATAATATCCTTCCGATCGCACTATGACACTGGGGTTGACTCAGCCTCTAACAGAAATGAGTACCAGGAGCATTTTCTGGGGTAAAGGCGGCCGGTGCGTAAGACTGACAACCTTACCACCATCCTGTGCCGTTGTCACGAAATCTGGGATCCTTAACATCCTGGAATCCTCTGGGACACTCCAGGCCTGTAACGGGACTGCTTTACCTTTATATATATATATATATATATATATCGAACATACTGTGTAGCCCCTAATAGTACTAACGCATTATGTTACGAAATTTACAGTTTCTCTTTACGAGTACACCATGATGCCTTCGGGATAACAGTCGTTAAAAAATAAAGCTTATGGGCGTAACGACCTTACAAACTCAGTTCTTTTGTACGTGTACAGCACTGCACTGAGTCTGGTCTGTGGCTCCTCCAGGGTCCTATGTCCGGACTGCCAGACGTGATATTAAAATTTCCATCAATGTGAATACATTTTTAACAAGTTACGGGTCTAAAGACGAAGAACCAGTGCTTTCAGCTGTGCTGCAAGAAAGTAATAAAAACCGAAATAAATTACCATTTAACAGTGCCAAAACCTCATACATTTACTCGCTCAGCCTGAATTTAGCTAGAAGGTGTTCCGGGCCCAAATACCTTCTTTAGAAAGGAAATGACTGGAAGGAGAGATGAGATGATGGAATGGCTGTATGCACAAATTGTGAGAAAAGGACCCGTATAGGTTTACTAAAAGTATTTCAGACACCCTCATGCAACGTCTATAGACGGCCTTCTGCCCCTAGCCTCGTTGTTCCAGGATGTACATACAGTCCGTCATACTGCTAAGAACTGGTACTTTAACTACTCACTATAAAAGTAACTTTTTTACGAGGCAAAGGCGAAGATCTGGCTATGTTTAACAATCATTCCATGAAGATGTGTGGAGAATGGAGTTAAAGCTCCATGCGTTCTCTATTTAAACACTAAATGATAGAGTGAAGCAAATTTCACGCTCCGTCTGGATTACCCCTGTGTAAATCGTCCTCTGTTAACCGGTATGTAGGAAGGTGAATGGGTCCCATAATCACCATGCATATATTGGTGGTAAAGAGCACAGTCACACCATGCCTATATTTGTGAACTGGCTATGTACGTGTATACTAAAGTCTACTTTTTTATTTTAAATAAGAAACCAAAATGACCTAATGACTTACCACCACAGCATGTGTGTACTAAGACATAAGGACCAACTTAACATGCACATACGTTACGTGTCCTAAACGAAACTGTCTTCATATCCCACAAAAAGTACTGAAAAGTCTGTTACAGTATATCTATAGCGGGTGGACAACAAACCAGTGTGCGTCTGTTCCTGAGTTATAATCACACTTACGAATTTATTTCTACCGTTAACGAAGAGTGAGAAATACCATCTCGCAACAGATCATTCTCAGTTTTTACCAGCGGGAGTTTGTAACAACTGCAGCATCAAGAAGGACCTTACAAGGAAGCAAGAGGAACCACAGCTTGAGGAGAACTACACTGTCGCCTGTCCAGTCACATTAACGTCACGAGTTGGCAATAAGCGGGATGTTTTACTTTGGAATCCCATTTCCCAGTCGATACACGGCCGCTGGAAGGCTACTATCAAACGCGCGTTCCCTCTGTCTAGTAGTGAGATTTGAAGAGGCGAGGTGACAGAACATAAGCTATTCGTACGAACTGATTCCGCTTAAAGCACGAGTCTCTGGGTTGTGAAAGGGTATTCTGGTACACGGTTTCGAACGTTTTGGACAGCGCGTATTCTGGTACGGGGCTTCCAACATTACGAACGACGCACAGTCTGGTACACGGTTCCGAATATTTCGGAGGAACATACTGCCTCCATCTTCGTGGTAACAGCGAAACCATTAGAAAATATAAATATTTCTCAGTATGAAATTCACAGTTCTTCTGCTAATAACGTCCTGGAACAGGAGACTTTAAGAAGCTGAGAATTCCTCATTTAGTCAAGAAATTCCTCGAATTTTAAAAGACACGAAGGTTCATAATCTTATTCACTTGTTCTTATCCTGAGCCACATAAAACCAGTCCACCCATTACTAACCCAATTTTTTAATATCCTTTTTAACACATCTTCCTTTTTTGCCTAGGTTTTCGAAGCTCTCTTTTTCCTTCAGCGTTTCCTACTACAAACCCGTACGAAATTCTCTCCCATTCACGTCTCATGCTCCGTTCCTGATCCGATTACCCTAATAATATTTGGCGAGAACTATCATGAAGAGGCTCAAGACGCAATTCTCTCCAGCACCCTGTTATTTCTTCCCTCTACCGCTGCGGCTTAAGAAGTGCTCAGATGACACACATATCCAATCAGCTTTGCTCTCCGTCCGTATGCTGAACGTGCTCTGTATGCAGTTCAGGAGATTTATGTGCTGATGAAAATACACGAATAAGGTTGAAAGGTCATAACAGACACACTGATTATTACAAGCACGCTCTAACATTCAAGAAATGCCCTGGTCAGATCTACCACCCCGAATAACTTAGGAATCCGTGCGGATTTTAAAAATGTTTCTCACAAAAAAGAGAAAAATATATACTTCCGAAATGAACCATTCAAACACAGTTGTTACTTCATGTATCACCAACGTTAACCTTAAAAGAAACCCCGCATTTCGCCCAGTGTTTTCTCTTGTTTCGCATGATTGTCAGAACAAATAACTGTCTTCATAAACGTCATTTACCCGTCGGTCTTAGTAATCGAGTCCCAGTGTGTCCTCTGTGAGGAAGACTTGAATGTACGTGGTGTGGTAGAAAAGTAATGAGACTGGCAACGCTGTGCATGAACCGACAATGCTGCTGCCTCCCCCTTCACATGGCGGTTAGGTTAACCCCTGCCGTAGATACAGTACAAGTTTGAACTTGCTACAGTTGCTACGCGATTGCTGAGAGCGTCTGAAGTGAAGTTGTGCTTGTGAGGTGCGTTACGAAAATGGACCGGCAAAAGCTTGAACAACGTTGTGCCATCAAATTTTGTGTAAAGCTTGGCGAATCCGCTACTGTGATTTACGAAAAGTTACAAAGGGCTTTTGGAGAACATTCCCTATCCAGGGCACAAGTGTTCAGATGGCACAAGTCCTTTTTAGATGGCCGAGAACAAGTGGAAGACGAACCTCGTGCGGCAAGACCTTCAACCTCAAAAACGGACGACAATGTGGAAAGATTGAGGCCTCTTGTGAGGTCAGATCGTCGACTGATGTTGAGAATGATCAGTAATGAGTTAATTTGAACCGGTTTACCGTCCATCAAATTTTAACACAGGATTTGGACATGAGAAAAGTGTGCGCCAAGATGGTTCCAAAGAACTTCACGACTGAACAGAAGGCCAATCGGAGGGATGTTTGTCTTGAACTTCTGGACCGCCTTGAGAGGGTGCCAGAATTCTTCAGTTCTGTTATCACAGGTGATAAATAAAGGATTTTAGAGTACGACCACGAGACAAAAGGCCAAAGTCGGGAGTGGCACACTGCAAACTCTCCCCGTCCCAAGAAAGCGAGAATGAGCAAATCCAAAATCAAATCGACGCTAATTTGTTTTTTGACAGTCAGGGGATCATCCACAAGGAATTTGTGCCACCAGAACAAACTGTAAATCAAACTTTTTGTCGGAAAATCCTTGAAAGACTCAGGAAAAGGGTGGCGTGTGTGTGACCAGGCATTGCACGCACATGGATGCTGCACCACGACAACGCCCCATGTCACACGGCGGTCTCCATCAATGAATTTTTGGCAGAAAAAAAACATTCCTGTGGTTCTCCAGCCCCCTATTCGCCGGATCTCAGTCCCTGTGATTTCTTTTTATTCCCCTGGCTCAAAAACCACGTGAAAGGGCCACATTTTGTTATTTTGGATAATATCTAGAAGAGCGTAACCGACGAGCTGAAAGGTATTCCAGCAGAAGCCTTCCAGCACTGCTACGAACAATGGAAACAACGCCTCCGTCACTGTGTAGCTGCCCAAGGGAACTATTTGTAAGGGGATAACCTTGATTTGTAAAAAGAATAAAATTCATGGTTAAAAGAAAATCAGTCTCATTACTTTTCTGCCACACCACTTATCAGTATTACTTAGACGAACTTCAGGTCTGAAAGACTTTCTTCTACTGCACAAATATCCTGCCGGTGTAGGCGAAAAAGAATTTAAAAATGCTTATTCAATTTACTGGTGGTGAGACCTGTTGGAAAAAGACCACTTAGAAGACCTAAGCGTAGATGAGGGATAATATTAAAGTGGAACTCCATGAAGGTGAATGAGGAAGCATGGACTAGACTGCTCTGGTTCAGAACAGGGACAGGTGGCGGGCTCTTGTGAATGCGGTCGTGAACCTTCGAGTTCCAAAAAATGCGGAAAATTTCTCGACTAACACGGAAACTGTTAGATTTTCAGGAAGAATTCAGGTCAATGGAGTTTATTAGTTGGTGGGTTTGTTGGCGGTTAGTTAGTTAGTTAGTTAGCAGTAACTTTAAATTTAAGCGCCGACTACTACTTGAGTAATGATAGAAGAAAACGTGCATATGATTTCAGTAGGTGTATCAGTCATGGACACCATCAGACAGCAGTTAATTTCTACCATCGCCTTCAGAACACTTAAAAGCGATAATTAAATGCAAAATCCATTTATGAAGGCGTAAGAACAAACCATTGCGACCTAACTGAAAGGAAATTTGTTTGTTTTCAGTCTAGAAGCAAGCAATGTAGTCACCCGTCTGCGTAAACACCACGTCACGACAACATACCAGGGGAATACAAGTACAGTTCTTCATATTCCGTATTTTGGAATTAAATGAGAAGATATTAAGATAGATATGTTGTGGCTGGCCATTGTACTGCAAGCGAATGCGTCGATAGGGCATATCGCGTAAGAAACGAGGCAAGCCTCAAGATCGGTTAGGACCGTGGTGTCCTGTCCCTGTTGTGAATGGAACCCCCTTTACACCAACACGTAAATAATACCTTAGGTGGCTGAGCTAACCCCAAAAGGCATGAGAAAATTTAAAACAAATCAGAACATCTCATCTCCCAGTCAAGATTCGAAGCAGGTAGTCCTAGAAAATGAGGCAGTATTCACTACCACATCGCAAAACATACACATAATGCACTTTTAGAACAGCCGCAAAACTATGAACATGTACTAGCTACCACCGAGAGCGTTAGTATAGAGGTTAGTTGTCCACACTTCAGATGGGATGCAATCAGACTGAATCCAGATCGAAATCTGCTGATTTAATCAATAGTATTCGTGGCTTCCTCCAATTTATAGACAGGCCACTGCTTCACCTTTGGCAAAATTATAAAAAAAAAAAAATTAGGCCATTAATAATAAGCTGTGTTCTGTCTGACGGGAGCGGGAGGTGCGCAAATTGGAGTATAAACGGCCATCTCTGTATTTCAGCCATGATCTACGGCAGGTTTCAAATTATCGGCCAATGTAGAAAACCTTATTAACCACGGTCAAGGAAATGATGTCTAACTCGTTCAAGGGAATTTGTATCAATTTTAGGAGCTCACACCAATCACTGCGAAATTTAACATTCGGTAAGTGACTATTCTGGGGACCGCGGTAGCACAGTGGTTAAGGTGCTGTGCTACAAATCAGAAGGTCGCTGGCTCTATCCCAGCTGGTGTCATTGGAATTTTTCATTGACATAAAATCCCTCCAATTGCACTATGGCCCTGGGTTCGACTCAGCCTCTAACAGAAATGAGTACCAGGAGCATTTCCTGGGGATAAAGGTGGCCGGTGCTTAAGGTTGACAACCTTACCACCATCCTGTGCCGATGTAATGAAATCTGGGAACCTTAACTTCCTGGAAACCTCTGGGCCATTCCAGGCCTGTAACGGGACTGCCTTACCTTTTAAGTGACTATTTTACAATTCTTCATTTCGAAATGCTTTGTATACGACAGAGCAGCAGGAACACTTCTTTAGATGGTGCAGAACTGTTTGTTGTTTGTGTTCATTTATTACATATACATGTATATTGCTAATCACATTACGACACTACACAGAACCGTCAAATAAAGGCACCAATGAAATATTAATTAGGAGTCTTGCTGCCTTACTCACGGGCTATGTCGAAATACCGAGCCTCTTCTAAGAGTAGGTCCAGGTCGGCGAAGTTTTCGGGTATGAGGAGCCTGGAATTGCGCATGAAGTTGAGGATGTGGCGGAACATACCCCCGTCTCTGTCGATGAAGTAGTGCTGCTTCAAGGAGTCCAGTACGATGGGGATACTACCGTTGAACAGCTTCGCCAGGCGTGATTCAGGATACCTGCACAGCCAAAACACAAGTATCAGAACAGTCGTGACTCCGGATACCTGCACAACTACAACACAACTATCAGAACTGTTGTGATTCCGGATACCTGCACAGCTTGAACACAACTATCAGAACAGTCGCGTGAGACTCCGAATACTTGCACAGCCAGAACACAAGTATGAGAAAAGTCGTGAGACTCCGGACACATGCACAGCCAGAACACAACTATCACAAGAGTCGTCGTCTACGCTATCCTGCCGTACTCTAACACAGATTGCGCTATCACAACTTATTACAGTACGGTACATAAAGGGTACCACAATAAAATGATATAGCACGAAATATGAAAAGACACTTGAAACAAATTGAAAGTTAAAACGTTAAACGAAATAACGCACAACCACTTCACCCTCTCACCTATTCTCCTAGCTGTCCACTTCTATGCCTACATTATGTACTAACTGTACCATCTCCTACTTGCTCTTCGAAATTGACAGCATCGTTAAAAGAACAACTATACTACCCTATAGCAATACATCAACTGTCATTAAACCTTATCCTGCTCCACCCATTGGTGACATCGAACACCACAAGAAAATCAATTGCAACTGATACCAACTTTACTTGGGTGAATGGCAATCCGAAGTCATCAAGAGTTAAATATGCTTACATACGTGTGGCCAATCACAATTCCTCACAGTCTATAACATTTTTACACAAACGCCCTGACACTTTTTTTTATCCATTTGATGTAAAGGAGGAGAATGCAGTAACTCCGAAACGGCGTTTAGTGTTAAAATTTCGTCATGGTGCGATACCCAGAAAGGTATTGAACACCGACAACCGTAATAATTCGAAGAACCATGCCATTTTTACCCAAATCAAGTCGATAGTTTCAGAGATGAAGCATGCAGACAGACGGGTACATTATGGATTCAATATGCCTACAGACTGGCGAGCTGTAAAAGCGTGTCCACTAGTTACAGTTACAGATGTTCAGAAGTATCGTAATGTATTCATCTTTATGGTCGAGCAATCCCAGAATAACCCAGAAGATAAGAATATTCGGCAACACTACTGTGGAAACCTCAAATCTCGCAATATAGGTGTGTGTGTGTAAAACTTGGCATAAAGGATATTATCACTACAAGTTCAGAGATATACTGGAGGAAAGGGCTCTCTTTGGCTATGCATAGGTGCCCTGTGGCTAGAGATGTGATCCTAATGATGACTGCAGTTACGCCCTTCAGCTGCGGCCCCCAATTATCATCACCACCTGCCCGCAAAGGGACTATAAAGACAACCTCGCCCCGCTGCAGGGGGCACCTAACCGCACCTGCCACAGCAATTGACTGGCAATATGCAGACACAGTTTACATACCCCTGCACTCATCAGTATGCAGAATACTCGAAGAGACGGAGCGGGCGCATATGAGTAATTAAACAACCACATGACTTAACAGACCAACTACCAAGCTTCTCTTAATTAAAAACACTACCGTAAAGGACAATTATTTTTAGTGTGTAACGATACCTTGTTAACAATAACAACCCATTTTACTTCTTTTTATATATTTATACAAAGCCTGATGATGGCCTTCTGGGGTCGAAACATGTACTTTATTTTGTTATTCATGCCCGTGCATTAATTGATAATTATATAAAATAGCAAAAAAATTCACATTATTATGTATAATTTACAATTAAAATATTGCAACTCCAAAATGTTTCGACCTTCTTCAGGTCATCTTCAGGAAATGGACACCAATTATATGTATAAAACTTAGCTTCAGCTTAATTTAATTAGATCTTAAATTAGATCTAATTTAATTACAGAGAATCTATATTTTATATATACAATTTATGGCACTCCCTGAAGATGACCCGAAGAGGGCCGAAACGTATTGGAGTCCTAATATTTTAATCATAAATCACGTATACCGCTATTGTGCATTGTGTTGCGTTGCCTTATATGTACCTTACTGTTAACAGGACATTGTTATACAAGAAGTATCTTTAAGTTTGCAGGTAGTTTTGTTAACGAATCTTAAACACTAAAACTCGATGCTTTTTTATTGCTATACCTGACGTACTAACGAAGTAATTTCATGATACAGAACTATCGTGTAGTTGACCAGTAATTTCTGTCTTGTTGATTGTTTCATTCATATTTCAGTATTTCGTAAGGTGTTCTGAAACACATATTATTGCAAAGGATAGAACGATGAAAGTGTGAATCAAGAATTAGACAGGATATGGGAAGAAGCGGTCGTCTTTTTTTTTTCAAAGGAAGAATTAAATTACACGTCTTTAACAAAGAACAGTTGTAATCGGAAACAAATTGAACCTATGGAGCACTAAGTTGATAAAATTTGATATTATGCGGTATTGTGAGAAACTCAGCTGCTTATAATAGTTCTCTTTAATATTCAGATAGTGAAATCTAGGACGCTAGATCAAAAAGGAAAGGGGGGATCTTAGGGCAAAGGTTTGGAAAATCAGGCAGTTGAAACTTGTTAAGAAAATCAAAAGAGTTAAAATTAACAACGCAGAACTTCGCTGAATCTAAGAACAGTTTTCTTTCTGTTGGCATTTGTTGTATTATGTGGTGCAAAAAGGAATCATAACAAGAAGTTATACACGCTGTGGAACACAAAAATGGTTTGTAATTGTACTTTCCAAGCCAAGAGAAGTAGGTTAGAAGTCAATACTTGTAATCAAAGTACGCCCCAGTCCACCTAACTATGGAACCATTAGGACGGTACTTAATGCTACAAGACCTACGGTTGTAAAGACAGCTAATGGGCGTGGGATTTTATGTGTGTGGTTAAGGTGGTAACCCTGCAGAGGGACAAGCAACATAAAGTTCATCCATTAAATCCCAGTTTCTTCCCCCTTTACAATTAAAAACCCAGCTCTCCTGTATTCAGGTTTCTGTTTGTTTCACGTATCTTGTTTCCGAAGCTGGCTCTTAGTTGCATGCAGCAGAAACAATACAGCGACCATACTGCAACGCGTGACCGCAACCGCACGGCCGTGCTTCAGCATACTGCCTTTTTACGTGGGCTTTGAGAAAGAAAGGAAAAGCACCTGCTTGTTTCGCCATATTTATACGCCTGTCCGGCGAAAATTATTGGCATCCAAATCATGGGGGTCTATGATTCTAGCCGGTAAAAGAGAGGCACACTAAATCCGTTCAGTCATTTGCATTCGATTCACTTTAACAATAATTCTAGGGATAAATCTTCTTTGATATACAATTCTATCGAGTTGGTTAACTGAATTTCGCAGAATTTAGCTCAAGACACTTCTACCACGTGATACCTACAATTCTCACGTGCTTCTCGAATGACAACGTGTAGTTTGGTAGGCCGAAAAGCAACTGGGAGGTAACAATAAGACGGACATGATGGAACAAGCTGTGAGGGTGAGACGGAAGTGTCGATGATGCACACGTTACATTCTGCGTAATATTTGAACCTGTAGAGCCACTCATTATATATATATATATATAACAAGACAGGCAAAGTGTGCATCACATTACACTGCGGGACGTTCGCGTAATGTTTATACCTACTCGGCTATCCCAACAGCCTGATACAATTTCACTCCATTTATGGCGATTTAATGTGGCCGGCAGAAGTAACACGAACTTCTGTCTTCAAGTGAAGTGCTCGATATTTTCGCTCAATTTTAACCAAATCTGGATTTGCGACAGATTTTCGTAATGTCCCCATTATCAAATCTCCAGGAAATCCATCCAGTTGGGTTCACGCTGTTACATGTTGACAGACGGCCGGGTATGACGAAGCTAACAATCATTTTACGCGGGAAGGCAAACAAATCTGATAAGGAGTTATATGAAATGTGTTCACCGAAAACATTATCCAAGCCCCGACGACCAACCTGAGAGCCAGGTGACGTCCAACATACTTGAAACACATTCTAGATACTCAGCAGCAGCAGACGACTTATGTGCACAAAACAGACCCTCTTAATACCACGCCGAAGCGTGCTTTTGTCCGATCGCATCAAGACGGCATAAGCGTTCTGTTGAAGCATATTTATGACTATCAGTTACTATTATCTATATGCAATGCACTGCGGCATCAGAGGGACCCTGCAGCCGAACGGCTTAAAATACTGGAAACTGTGCAACGAAAGTTATTTGTATTTAGGTGTAGAATTCTTACGGGCACTGGATGTTCCATAATACTTAGGATTGGTCGAGCAAGATACTTTGCAAGTGAATTGTTAGACGTTTTGCTGCGAGGCTGATAGGACAACGAAAGAAAAAAAAAGTTTATGACACTGTAGATAAACAGGAGATGGCGGACGGACAGTTCCCATCACTACTACCACAAGCTGCACACATGTAGGGTCCAGCACGTGTATATGACATACTGAGATATAGGTTCTTAAATAGACTGACAGCAGCAGGGGGGGAAAACATGCCTATAATAGTGATATTATTTACGTTGTGAAGCAAATAACACACTATAAATAAGGCGTTTAAGAAAATACAAATCAGGGGCAACAAAACGCGAAGTGAAGCAAGAAATGGTAGAAAATGAGGGGCATACTGGCGCTGTGGATACGTCTACAATGCTGCCGCTTCCTATGTACGACGCGGAGGCTCGCGGCACAACATAGTATGACACAGAAACGACAAAGACTTTAGTGCAGCAACTTGCAAAAGTCCACGGCAGAGTTATTTAGTCTAAATGAAGTTAATAAATCATTTTAATATTTTCGATCCGGCCACTCGGTGTGATCCCATCGATGACAATGCACATATGCAAAAGTGAGACATGGGTCCTAAATGTTGTCCCAAATTCAAATCCCACAGATAACATCTCACTGTTTTTTTTTTTTGGTAAGGAAATGACGCACTTAGGCAGGCAGTGCACATGCTGTAACTCTGAAACAGTTCACTGTAGTTGGGTGATGCGAAAACTCCAGAAGGATGTGAAAGACGTACAACCAGATTAACGTTAACACACACAAACAAGACTTTTTCAATAACCCACTCCCCCCGCTTTTTAACACACTAAGGTCAAATCATTTTTCTCTTACCTTCGGTTGTTATTGAACATTAATTACATCCAAGCAAAATTCCCTGCAGCGAAAGATGTATGACTTGTGGGTAGCAACAATTAGTGTACAGTAAGGGCTGGGAGCAGAAAACAACACAGAGTCGTGGCTTGCGGTTTATTTATGTGCGTATTTAATTTTCCGTCATAACATGCGGTAACTGTTTGAATTCACGACTATTAAACATCATTTCGAAAGCAAACTGAAATAAACGGAACACAAGCGAGACGAAAAACTACATTTGCCTACCTGATTCCACAAGACCCATACCTGTCAATGTCTAAACAACAGTGCCACAGTTTGATATGTCGTCAATTATGCAGCTAAAAATTCTCTGAAAGAATTTCCTCGTGTTTAAAAATTCCTTTAGGCAAGCAAACAACATAAACACTGCCCGGTCTCCTGTCACTGCTAATCCCAGTCCGTAAACACGTTAAAAAATTTTTACGCCTCTTACATTTTGTCTTATTTTGGACGTTTCTACGTTCTATGGTTGTTACAGAAACGCCAGATCTGAAGCAAACGATTTCATGTTCATTACATCAAATGTAAAAGATCACTTTTCCCTCCGAGGAACGCCCCCTAAATGATTATACGAACCAAACTAGCATCTCCTCAGTAGTCTAAATCCGGGCCTAAAAGAGGGCGAAACCTAATCAGTGCAATTATTAGAACTGCTACTGCATGTCACGCCACAAATGTGACTAATCGAATGTCTATAAATCAGCTGACATCCACTCTATTGTGTATTTTAGATTGGTCCTTGCAACAACCTCAAGTAATCAATTGTAGCCTCTGAGATAGTAAGATAGTAATTACTTTTGTGGCCCTCAAAGTTTCATCATCGCTTCCACAAAATCCCAACTTTACGCCCAATCACGAGTTAATTTAGTAGAGGAATTTACCATATCGCTTCATCGTCTTCCTCAGGTCTGCCAAAGGGTCTCGCCGTTTAGTACTCCTCCTACCGCTACACAATCATTTCAGATTCTCCAGAGAATTATTTACTACTTTTTCTGGCCGTAATTGTGTGTTTTTTTAACCTGTACAGAGTGCATATTTATAGACAATCCCATCTCCGAAATTAGAATATAAATTGTTTATAATGAGACACAGTGTCTATAGGGGACCCTAACCAAAATAAACAACCACAACCCAAATGCACGGAACGTAATTCTACAATGAACGGAACAGACCATTGGAAGACCTAGGCGTAGATGGGGAGACGACACTAAAGTTATCGCAAAAGAAACATGTTATGAGGATGTCGAATGGAATCAAATGACTCCGGCAGAATTCTGTGGCAAGTCTGTGTGAAAACGCTAACGTATTACTTCAAGTAAAAATTATTTGTAGTTAATGGTATTCTTACATAGTTTCGAAGGCTAACTCTGTCTCCTTCTTCATGTAAAGAAGCAGGGCAGAAAAATGTTCACTGGCGTTACTCAGCAGAATTTTTGACAAGCCTTATCGTCTTCTCGAACGGTAATTCACTCGATCGAGAAGGGTGTTTGGGCAAGTGTAGCTAATTTTTCTATCCCCGTACAACGAAACGTACAGGTAATACGGAAATGCTCATCAGCATAAGGTTTTCCTCGTTGTAATATTAATAATGGGCCGATCCCAGTGTTCACGCCGTCTAAGGCGTGGGTCTGCGGCCGCTCTTTACCTGGGATTGTGTTTTCGAATCCCGCCAGGGGCATGGGTGTCTGTCTCTTGTGAGTGTTGTGTCTTGTCAGGTAGAGGTCTCTGCGTCGTCTATTGAGTGTGGTGCGTCTGAGTGTGACTGCAAAGTCTCGATAATGAGGAGGCCTAGATCTATAGAGGCTGTTGCGCGAAGGGGTGTGTGTGTGTGTGTGTGTGTTTGTGTGTGTGTGTGTGTGTGTGTGTGCGCGTACGTGTGTGGTGTGTGTGTGGGTGTGTGTGCATATATATATATATATATATATATATATATATTTAGCACCCTCATCTCTTTGCTTTACTTCAGTTTCTCTACATCAGAACTATATTAAAGTGCTAATCGCTAGTGTGGTTTTGTAGTGTGTTCTCAACAATATACTACGATATTCCAGACGCGAGACATATGTCATTTATGTACTCAACAAACTATGTTTTGTAGGACGCGTGGCGTCGTAGCATAAATAAACAAATTCACCCTCAGGAGGGGACGTGTGTGTATGTGTGTATGTATATGTATATATACATATATATCTACGTGTGTGAATAGTGCAACGTTTAATGTTGGTTGCCTAGCTACAAGGCACTTGGCCAGGGGCTTGCATGAGCCTTAGGTGCGTCGCCCTGTTTGTTGTGTTCTAATTGTTGTTGTGTGTGCCTGGAATACATTCTGTAAAGCGTGTTGTTTTAACATAGTTCACGTGCTGTACACGGGTAGTCCAGTGCTTTGCCGAACAAAAAGCGAGCGCTATGGTTGTATTGTTTAAGTTTTGAACAAACTAATTTATAAGAATGGCCCACGCTACAGTGGAGGTAAAATAGTTGTGGGGTAATGTGGGCTCATTCGACGAGGTGGGGCGGCAGGGAACGGAGGAGTGCCGGCATGAACTTTATACTGTTTGACAAGGTAATGAACAACATACAACAAGCAAGGCCAATCAGAAAATTATTCTGAATACAATCATGTCACAGCGTCTTCTCCCAAAGTGAGCTTGAGCTGCTGAGTTACCAACAAGTAGACCATTCAAACATACAATGCACTTTGGATTTTAAGATGCCAGTCTTACTGTAGTTAGCCAGTTACGCTTTGCCAGACTTGGCTGACAGATACCGTCTTGCTTCGGTAAGGACGAACATCTCCAAATGTATGAAACAAAGTCTTTGAGAAGCAAGTGGTCAGACAACCAGTCAACAAAATGCAAGGCTTCTTTTTAAAATCAAAACTTTCAGTGCAATTTTACACAACAGCTCGTCATCTGACTCTATTCTGACTCAAAGTCTGTCCATGATGTACTGCATTATTTAAAATCCATCCTAATATTACCTACGCCTATTTCCTAAATGATTTCTTCCCTTTAGGCTGTCCGACCAAAATTCTGTACGTGTCTCTATTATCTCTCCAGGCCATCTAAATGCCCCTTCTGCCTCTCCCGTGCAATAAAATCTTTATGACATTTATACAGTGCTTTGCAAGGCACTGCCTTCTGCACTGAACACTCCCCGAAGTGGAAGAGTACTGGAAAGTTTTAATCAATCCCTACACTTCGGTCCGTACATTGTGCTGTCATACATTGAGTCACACATAACCAACTCTCAAAAACCGCACTTGTTTTTAACAGTGACTAAAAGTAACAGAATTTATACTAGCACTGTGTAGTCAAGACATAGTCCAAGAACTCTCAATTGTGCCCTCACGATATATCGTGGACCTTACATGAAAATTCCAATACCGCTGGGTCAGCGATTACTCTGCGAGGAACAGTGAAACCTACTCAATGTTTTCATTTTCGTGTGCACGAAAAGAGTATTTTCATGTAGTTGATTGAGCTACTTTCAGAATCATCCTGCCAGTGCATGAAATTAGGCTCGCAATTTGAGAAATAAGTATTGTTATCATGACAGTTAATTTAAGGCGCCTAGATTCTTGGACTTCATTCCAAAGTCTTAATTGTTCCTGCAGAAATACACGTGATACTGGAAACCTCTGTAGTTATATGAGTACTTCTTATACATTAGACATAATAAACCTGTGTCTTTGTAGCTCTCAGATTTATCCTTACAGCCTTCCTTGAAATGCTATTATCGCTCTAATCCAATCTAATAGAATGTTACTTAATTTCCCAACACCGATGATGCAGCTCTACGACGCATTTCTTGATACGTCAGATATATTTGACAATTATATTTCTCCCAACTCTTACTTCATTTTTAACTTCCTGGCGGATTCTTTCTAATTCATAACTTTATAGTTCTTCTCTCGGAGGTGTATATTACTTCTCCAAGTATTTCTTGTGTGTTTCATTCCACAGAATGGCCAAATATTGATATCATTGTTCCATATTTATAATTCCATGGACTATAATATATTTCTTCTCCTGACCTCTCTACATATTTAATAATTTTAAGTGGGGTTTTCTGCTTTCCACACAGACTGACTTACTTTTGCAGTACACCTATATTGCAATTTTACCTTTTATTTCTTCCTTTAATTCTCTTTCAACTGTTCGACTCTTGTACAGAAACTGATTCTCCTACTAGGAGAAGGTATGTAGTCAAACACAACTTAATCACTGAGGTGTAATTTAATGAATGTGATGGAAAACAACTACATGTTTCGGCCTGTGTTGGCCATCATCAGGTTGTCTATGGAACTTA
>Ga0131853_10003410_pt1 | contig 28563 bp, 18 predicted proteins | sample TergutLab28metaG_FD_92764 | JGI IMG/M metagenome (GOLD analysis project Ga0131853, IMG submission 92764) | Labiotermes labralis P1 segment gut microbial communities from Petit-Saut dam, French Guiana - Lab288 P1 (version 2) (version 2) | ecosystem: Host-associated > Arthropoda: Insects >...
TTTTTCATTGGCATAAAATCCTTCCGATCGCACTATGGCCCTGGGGTCGACTCAGCCTCTAACAGAAATGAGTACCAGGAGCATTTCCTGGGGGTAAAGGCGGCCGGTGCGTAAGGCTGACAACCTTACCATTATCCTGTGCCGTTGTCACGTAATCTGGGAACTTTAACTTCCTGGAACCCTCTGGGCCACTCCAGGCCTGTAACGGGACTGCTTTACCTTTTATTGGTTCAGTTCAAACGAATGATCCAAAGCCTACATCATTTCCCCAACTGGGCTGCAAATACGTAACTTGTCGTTTAAAGTTTTGGGATAAATATTGGCTTGTGTTACAATACCTTTCTGCGCTATATGATAAACACACCTCCGACATTTTGAGAAACTTGGTGCCTATTACTAATCATATCAAATTGGACATCCAGTTTGAGGTATTGCTCACAGAAACCCCCACACACGAGCACAGCCTGTAAAGTCACTGCCATCAGTGAAACTTTTCGCCTCGATACACATTCATCATGATCTACGCTTCTCTCACACACACGTTTTAATGAAATCTGACTCATAATCATCCTGTGTAAGTAGAAACAGTGGAATGCGGCACTCTAATTTGAAACACACATTCTCTTTGGCGTTGATCTCAATTTATTGCATGCGAAATGCCACTGCGGCAAAGCAGTTTTACACTACACGCAGGCATGATTTTTGCCTGCTCGTTACACATTAAAAAAAGCATGGAAAATTATTTATTAATTTGTGGTTAATTTAACGACGCTTTCAATATCTAAATTTCTGTAGTGACGAATGTTGTAATCATTAATAAATATTTGAGAAAGATATGGCAGGACAGAATCGTGTACTGCGGAATGAGAAAGTCCACGAGAAACTTCAATCAAGGGAACAGTTCTCGGATTCCGCGAACTCAACCCCGGATCTCCGGACTACAAAGCATGAGCGCCACCCACTCAACCGTGAGGTTCTCACATACAAAATTAATTCAGATTATGGTAGAACCTGTAAAATTATAATAAATTTGCTTCCTATAACAACGCCTTTTCGAATAGCCAATTCACAGCAGTGGCGTACCGAGGGGGTGGGTGTTCAACCACTCCCCCCCCCCGAAATTCCGAAGGCCCTCCAAAATCGTGCCAAACTCAACCCGATTGTGAAAATCGATAAAAATGGCTGAATTTAGGACGCCAACACTCCAAGATGTTCGGAAAAAAGGCTGTAAAATTCTAAAACTACCTAGGTTCGCAGTTGTTTTACATTGGCAATGACAAATAAATTGGTTGTCATCATAAATAGTCTTAAAGTACCAAAAATTAAGAAACATTTACTATATGAAATGAAATTTCTTGTACCAAATTACAGCTGCTTCCAGAACCCTTGACTAGGGGGTAGGGGGCTACCGCCTCCAGATCCCCGTTCTCTGTCCTCTGTCATCAACTGAATTTGTTGAACCCCCCCCCCCCGGAACAAAACTCCTGGGAACGCCACTGATTCACACCAACAACACTGCATACCGTCTTCTTTCTTGTTATTCTGATTCTTAGGTGCTTCCTATTTCTTACCAAGAGAAAAAAGTATGAAAAAACCCTCTTATCTTGTGTTCATTTTACAGATTTAATACAAACAGGGCATAAAATCGAAAGAGTGCATAGCGAAAGAACAGCCCGTGTTTCCTTTCCCGAATAAAAACAAATAATAGCACACGTTGTGAGCTTCCGCACTTGTTAAAATTACATGGTCCAGGAGGGAGGAACAGGCATTGTGGTGAATTCTTCCCCAACCCCTCTCTTTGGTATTCACGTCCCGCACTTTTCTCGGCTTCGCGTTTTCTACTACTTACACAGAAAACAGAATAAGCTTAAAGCCTCCCCGTTTAGTTTTGGGGGTATTGTTTTGTGCCGAATCTGCTCTCTGTTCTCAGGTTTCGAAGTTATCCCATTGCAAAGATAATTAAACGAAAACACCATTCAATTAAACAGCTTGCATCTAATTTTATGGATGCTACGAGACAAACTGATATCTGGAATAGAGAGACAAATCATGACTATGGTATAAACCAAAAGTTTTTTTTTTTTAATGTTTGTCATCCCGAAGTGTTTAACACATATATAAATATATAATGATGTATCAGTCAAACACAACAAAACTTTATGTTTATTATTGTATTAGGGCAACATGTTTCGATTCTTATAGAATCATCTTCAGGCCCTTCTAAGAACACAGATCCTTACTTAGTAATGTTTAAAATGCGCTGTGGGATCCCAAACGCTTACATTCTTGATTACATCAGCGCATTTTAAACATTGCTAAGCAAGGATCTGTATCCTTAGAAGGGCCTGAAGATGATTCTATAGGAATCGAAACATGTTCCTCTAATACAATAATAAACATGAAGTTTTGTTGTATTTGATAACTGTATATTTATATATAAACCAAAAGGCCTGCCTTTAATTTTATGTCTAAACCCATTCGACATGTGCGGTTTGGATGAGCCGGCATTCATTTTCGTTATGGACAGGGAATTCCTTTTCGCCACCGTGCCTAGCCCGATTCACTTACGTCTCTCCGACACTGAGAAACAGAAAATGTGGAGTTTCACATCCATGTCCAAAATACATACCAACTTACGTGATGCTTAGGCACAGTGCAATCTTTCAATGGATGAAACTATCCGACACATCCAAAACACAAACTTCTCAATAGGAAACAACACTAAGAATTACAAAAGTAACTTCTGCCAGGAATTAAAGAGCAACTTCCTTCAAAGGTCTCGGTCTATATGTATAATTACCGGATATTGTAACAATACAGCGTAGTGGTATAGTTTTGTGCATGATTTCTGCTGGTACACAATTCCAGAGCATAAAAAATTAACATCTTTTACAAAACCAGAGCCAAGTTATCAGGCATAGATACACTGCCAATGTTTAGGTGGTTCAATGTTAACAAAAATCCAACCAGATGCAACAGTATGCAGATATTTATTTAGTGCAAAGTCACTCTACATGTTTCGGGTGTCACAGCACCCATCATCAGGAGTACTAAAAACTGTAACCGCAACCGACGGTACAGGTCATAATATCGGTACAGCTACTTCCCTCCAACGTGGCCTGATCGGGAGGGAAGTAGCTGTACCAGTATTATGACCTGTACCGGAGGTTGCGTTTACAGTTTTCAGTACTCCTGATGATGGGTGCTGTGACACCCGAAACATGTACAGTGACTTTGCAGTAAATAAATATCTGCATACTGTTGCATCTGGTTGGATTTTTATTAACACTGAATTATGATGCACTGAACCATGAGTTTAAAAAAAAAGTTTAGGTGGTTGTATGTATCCGTGCCCATAGGGTACCTAAAAATAAATTTCCTAACGTAGAGATGTACAGCATAAAAAAAAGGGACATTTTTATTTTCGACTAAGAAAACTGACAGCTTTGTATTATTAGTATGAAATGAATATTATTCCTTATGTTATAAAAGTTAGTTGTTCCTAAAATAAAATGGCGTGCGACGGTAAGGACTGCTGGGAAACTGGCGACCAAACTACCAATTCTAGTGACCTTTGTGCCTTTAGAGTTGCTTTTGTTTGTTAACAGTCTGTCAAAAAGGGTAGGACAGGTAGTGGGTCGTATTTACTGTTTGAAGGTAACATATCTTTTTTTTTTTGTATATTTTCGTCTTTACTCATGATTGATATTAATGAAAATCAACAAAAAAGTCATTAAGGTGACATGCCAGATGCAGTTATCTAGTATAAGCACAGTGGCATAGTGACTGACGGTACAGTGTCTCTGTTTTGCCTCTAAAACACTCCAAAATTGATCTCGGGGAAAAAAGTTGTAAGGATTTCAACCGTTTTCAGCTGGATAATTACAAGGAAGAAGATGGGGCTTTTGTATAGACGGCGATGACCATTTAGGTCAGTGTTTCCCAAAATTTTTGCTCGCGGACCCCCACTAACTTCGAAAAATAACAACGGATCCTCATATTCTTGCTTTTGCAAATATAGTGTGTCAAGATGATTTTTTTTTTCCTGTGACGCTGCGGCCCAACGCGGGCCATGGCCTCCTCGTTCTTCAGGTTTCTAGATCACACACAGTGACGCATCACAGTCGGTAGGACTCCTCTGGACGCGTGATCATTGCGTTGCAGAGACCTCTACCTGACAACACACAGCACTCACAACAGACAGACATCCATGCCCCCCCCCTTGGGATTCGAACCCACAATCTCAGCAGGCGACAGGCGAGCGGTCGTAGACCTACGCCTTAGACCGTGCGGCCACTGGGACCGGCGTGTCAAGATGACAGGTAACCAAAATTAAAAATTTATGTCTCCTCAGATCTGATTTTAGATAGCTAAGAATACATAGCAGCAGCATTCGTAGCAATAAATTGCATGATTTGACCTTAATTGAACTGACTGTCGCTCACTTCGTGGGTACAGCGGCCTTCTTAATTAGATATTCTGACGGTAATGCGAAATAAAGAAATTTCGCGGTTATTTTTAACGAAACATTATTTCTTTAATAAAGAAATAAGTAAACTTAAAAGAAGATATTACGGAACTGTATCCATGGATCCCTTGGGAACTGATCGCGGATCCCTTGGGATCCGCGGAGCACAATTTAGGAAACACTGATTTAGGTTCAACAGGAAAGGAATTCGCGAATTCATCAATTATTTACTTCTCACAGAATACACAATTCCGTCTAACTGCCATTATGAAAACAAATGCTGTTGGTTATGTATTGCAACATGACGATGAAAAGACGCGCCTCGATAAGCGTCAGAGATGAGTTGGTTAAACCGGTGCCAGAGCTGCTGCACTCGTAATTGGCTCCGTCTGATTAATTATTCCACCACCAGAACCGTGGGGTGGAAGTGCCACCAAGACAAGCTGAGGAGTGCGAGGTTGCCCTCTAATATGGCGCTACTGAAATACTGTCTTTGTAAGTCCTGTTAGTAGCTCTGTATCAGGGACACACGAAATCGCAGCAAATTCTAGTTAAAGTGGATGAAAATATACACCTCTTAGAACGTAAATTTAACGACGCTGGGAAAAGGCCGTCTCCGCTCTTACCTTATCACATCTGTATACCTAGCTTATTATTATTATTATTATTATATGGTTTATGCAAATCAAGTACTATAAATTTGTAGGTATTTCAAACCTACGGCATTTCTTCAGGTACATTTAGCTTAAGGATTCTTTTTCTAGTACGTCTTTCCGTCACTAAGGATTTAAATATTTACATTCAAAAGTAAAAAAAAAAAAAAAAGGAGTAGAGGTATAGCTCCATTTGTTCTTAAACTCGGCGCTTACGCCTCGACCGCTTTCGCCCCTCGAAGTAACCCTGTACTCAACGAACAGAAGCCTACTAACCGACGGCTTAGCTGGACGTTTATGAGAAGAGAGAAAGCACGTGTCCTCGCCGAGTTTCTAACCCTGAATCTTCCAAGCCGTGAAGTAGTCACTATGCCGACTATGCTATGGTGCTGCATATTTTGTTACTCTTGGAACAGCAAGAGATACGAACAGAGAGAGGTCTCTGGTCATAACAACAAACGGTACAAGAGAAACTACGATGTCGAACAAATTAACAAGCCACGACAGCATTCTGTGCCTCTTCGATGGAAGATTACGCATGTAAACTGTGAGCAGTACGGACAGACATAAGAAAGAACTCCTGTATGAAATTGTTACAAAGCTACATCCAATCATACACGTCAACACTGATATAGTATGAGCAATAAATTGGGCCAAGTAGCGGTGGAGATAGGATCGCAATACCAGGAGATGCTAGACCAAGCACTCTCCAACCGTAGCTCGCGGGCAACATTGCCTCGCGTTCCCTGCGAAGACATTTGAATTAAAAGTATTTTAACCTTTCCCTGACAAAGACGAGATAGAAGGCCAAATCAATTTTTAAAACTTATGAGCTGTTTGTTTATGAAGACATAAGTTACATTGCCAATTCATTTGTAAAATTTTGCTATTAATGTCCGTATGTCATGATGTACATTAAAATACACGGGGAAAACTGTACATGTAAATATAGTTACACTTATTCACTCTTCATTCAATGTACTGAATTTCATGTTGCCCTGTGCAGATCAAATAAGAGGTTGAGGAGGCCTGTGCTGGACGACATAAGGAACAATATCGAGCAACAACACAATTCTAAATTACTGCGTAACGGGTGTTTTACAAACAAGTACTCCGTGGACAAGAGAAAATTAATAATTCCATACTACATGAAACAAATGCAATTAGCCTAATGAGAACTTTAGGCTAAAACTGTCTAGGAGAATCGATTACTAGCCTGTGGTACTGGAGTAAAACCAAGTTTACTCGTCTATCTATTTGTTCAGATCTAAGCTTATTCTTATTTGGACAATACAAATCTGAAAGGTCAGCCTTCAAGCTTGCAGACGATTCAAAAGAGAAGGCGAGGGTTTAAAGGTTGGAAAACTGCGACAATTCAGCGGCAAGTATGTCACACTTTTCGCAGTAAATCTATTGGTTTATAAAAGTCTTGGGTTTCTTACTGCAGGCCAGTGTACGTAAAGTAGCTGTCGGAAGGCCTACACAGCTGGACAACTCTCGACAGGAGCACTACTATGATGACGCACTTCGCCACTACCTGCAGCCAACCTGTCACTTCATATCCCGTCCGTACAATAGGCCCTTTCCCGTAGCGATCGGTATGTGAAGGCGTGAACCCTCCACTACCTAATGCCCAGCTTAACGTTCCCACACATAATCTCACGGCGTGGAACTTGGGCGTAGAGGAAAGTTTACCTTTTTCTACTCTGTTTTTCGAGCGAAAAAAGAAAGAAGAGCCGTAGTGTATGCGGTGCAGGAGATATTTCGACGCTCCACTCATAGTGTCAAATTGAGATAAATGAACCATTCAAGAAACTGCCTCGTCCTGTAAGAACTCCACCTTCTTCCTTAATTTGCTAATTTGTTTCCCAAACACCACTTTCTTTCTTAAGAGAATACGAAAGAGAGAAGATGGCTAAACCATTTACTGGCTATACAACCCTAATTTGTCTCTAGGGTTGACTCCCTCGCAAGGTAAATACAACCAGTGCACGCCCCTTTTGCTTTTAGTGTTACAGCACACGTAGGCTAGCTCATCTACTGAACAGATAAGACCGAAACGCTATTCTTGCTGTGAATGCTCTCCCTCAGTTCACAAAAAATGCAAGTTCAAAGTAGGACGCCTTCGTTGCACTTTTCACAGATATTCACTGGGTAAAGTTAATCACGTCAGTTCAGTTGACATTTCCACACCCCGTGCCATTATATTTCATTTCTTGAATTCGAAACAGTTTCTGATAAATTCAGTCACGTTCAATTTGAATTTCGCGTGCAGCAAGTGTTTCAACGCTAGACGATATTCAGCTCTCTGTCCGCAGAAGTCGTCCGGTACTGGAGCTTTGCAGTTCGACTGCGCTAGTCAAGCAGGGGGTCACTGACTGAACAGGTCTTCACTCCGATACAAGAACATGTTGAAGCACTGAATAACTGAAACTGGCCAGCGCTCCAGTTACCCGCTAACATGCTCCTTCACTCTCTTCACTTTCTTTTCGTCTTAATCATACTTCACTCTCATTTTCAACTGATCCCAGCAAGTTTATTGCTACTATCAATAACAATAACCCCCGTCTATACCTTTTAGCACACACGTGAATGCAACCGGTCAGGTGCCTGTCGATAAATAACCAAGTCAGCGTAAAGGCCCCATCATGTCAGGGTACGTCCTTCGGAACCCGGACTAATAATTCCTGGACCCCGTCTTTTTCTGACAACTGTGGTAGCGGACAGCTGCAGACCAGATTCGATTCCCGGCAGATTGGTAGGTGGCACTAAGATTGTTACAATGTTCATATCTTCTGAATACTGAAGAAGGTCATTTCCAACATCTGCTTTAATACAAGGTAAGCTATGTTGTAAAGTGGATCGTTATTGTAAATGTTACTAGTTTATAGATTCTATAAACCTGGAATTTGCAGCCACGCCCTTGCAGACCTACGTACAGCTCTACTACTACTACTACTACTACTACTACTAATAATAATAACTATGGGCGGGTTCCGCCTTAGACTGAACATTGTGTATTAAAATTGAACTCCAACAAATTAGAAGATAGGGAGAGGGTGTGCGTGCGTGTGCGTGTGTGTGTGTGTGTTTGCGCGCGCGCGCGAAGTGGATTCGTCTGGCACACAAGGGGCAGCAGAATCAGTTTCCTGTGAACACGGACAATCTACCTGAAGTTGGTACAAAATTCGTGGAATGTTTCCGCGAATTGAACAAATATTATCTTCCGAAGAGAGATTATGCTGCCTGCAGTTAGCTGCTTAGAGGGAACTAAATAAACTGACTCTTTTCATTCTATAAGTCCCGGAATCGCAGACATTTTCCGTTACGGGCAGGTTTCCTTTTAATCCACGCTCCATTCTACTTAAACAACTCACTGTGCCAAGAACCGCATTCGACCACTAAAACACGGAAATTTGAACGCGAATAACGCCGCGTAATTCACAGAAATTTCTTTCAAAAGCGCATGTAAAATTTCCACTGTTCGATATACGTCGCACGACGTTTCGGCAGATTACTCTGTAATCCGATGACTGGTTTTTAATGTTGCCAACATACGTTTGTATTATTCTATCCTAATGACGCCGTCGGCATTTATACTAGCGATATAATGCTTTGCCGGTAGAATTACAACCAACGACCTGAAAAAGGCAACACAGCCAACACCTGAAACAACGGGTGTACCAAATGTAACTCGGACAAAGCAAAGTTCGGTGTAACTTTGAGGTAATGAATCAACCACTGTCACAAAGTGTACATGCGGTCATTATAGATTTACTGTCATCCACTGAGCTAATTTATGTAATAATGAAACGCGACACATTATGGGATGAGTTCCGCCTCTCATTAGTCATTTGATCCCATGACGTCAGTTGCTGACATTACACGCATCATACGGTCTTACTGCTCAGTCACGGATCCGGCACTGCTCCAGTGTGCTTCCGGGACGATATTCCGTGAACCTTCCATGAATGTTAGATGCAAGATGGTGGACGTATAGACCTAAATCAAGAAGGCGTAGAATTAAGGGGGTCAACCAAGTCAAGCTAATTCTCCTTTGTATGCCAGTCTTTTTGTTTAGTCTTCGAAACCCTTCGTTATCAAAACAAACAGTTAATCAGTTAACAACAACAAATAGGCTCTTCCTGTAAGTGACAGCCAACTACTACAGAATGGAACACAGAAGTTGGTTACGGTGCTTAAAAAAGCCAGCCATTTTACCCATGTTAAACTAGTTACTTGCTGGTCCCAGCTGCCGCGCGGTCTAAGGCGTAGGTCTACGGCCATTCGCCTGTTGAGATTGTGGGTTCGAATCCCACCGGGGTCATGGATGTTTGTCTGTTGTGAGTGTTGTGTGTTGTCAGGTAGAGGTCTTTGAGACTAGCTGATCACTCGTCCAGAGGAGCCCTACCGACTGTGGTGCGTCGTTGTGTGTGATCTAGAAACCTAGTGAATCAGGAGGCCCTGAGCCACTGGGGTATGTCGCGCCAAAACAAACAAACTAGCTTATTACACACCACCCACTCTAAAACTGTTTCTAAGGTTACTGTTTAATTTTAGAACCAGGTTATCCTCTCCCAACTCAATATAAACAACAAAAATAATAACGTAATCAGAAGAGTGACGAACTAGGCGACCTGATACCTTGAAATAAAAAACATGTGAACACAAAACACGGTGCCATGAAGGGGCTGACACCAAAACGCCTCAGTAACACACTTGATACAGATCATGCCTACTGCACACCTAGAAGTAAACCAGAAAAAGGTGAGGGGTAAAGTACAACCTAGAACAGATCATAGTGGCCCACATGGGGAGTAGAGGTATAGCTCTACTCCTTCTTTAACCTCAGCGCTAGACGAGGATGGGTGGTCAACGCCAAGCCTTGAGAAAGAAACCCAGGGCCAATTTTACAGGACGCTGCGTCTGGACGGGTGGAGAAAATCTCGCCCCAACCCAGTCCGTAGCAATGCCACACCGACCGTCTGGACGGGTGGAGAAAATCTCGCCCCAACCCAGTCCGCAGCAATGCCACACCGACCGTCTGGACGGGTGGAGAAAATCTCGCCCCAACCCAGTCCGTAGCAATGCCACACCGACTGGGCTATCCCGGCCCAAAGCACGCCAAACACGGTCTTCAAAAAAACGTTCTTTCGGGAACATTTTGTGTCATTCGAATTGCAAAATAATCTTCATTACGACTGCAGAAGTGCAGATCGGTTATAACAACAATGAGCAAAGATGGAGAACGGGGTCTTTCGGGGGAACCGGTTCATTCATTATGGGTTTCCTTGGTGAGCCGTTCACTTAACCCGGTCACGCGGTGTGTTATGCTGGTCGCAGGTTTTCAGGTACTGACAGAGCACGGCACGGCACTTTCGGTTCAGCATTAAATTTATTTAAAAATAAAAATTAGTTCTAAATCACGGTAATAGAAAACAGAAGGCAACTTCATCAGACACTCAAAATTTGATTTATTTGGTTGAGGCTGCATGTTTGAAATTCCTCTTCTACTATCAGAATTTTTGATCCGCGCATTAGAATCCTGCAACAATTCTTGTGAGATCTCAGATTTACAGAGCCGCATTAGGAATACGGCTTTCTGGAAAAATGACACAGATTAATCTGATAGGTGGATACCAGCATTTCGGAGGAACTAACTGCCTCTACATTCAGGGTATAATACCCTGAGGCTGAACTACAAAACATTAATACCAGAAGGCCTCATTCCTGGAGATCTCCTAATATTCTTTCTTCTTATCCACCTCTCTGTGCTCTTATCTCCTTCGTGAAGGCCAACGTTTCGCCGACATAAATCGGCAATGCTACTGGCTTTCGCTGTTCAGCCTTTCCTATTTCAATATATTCACAGCTGTTACACTGCAAGTCGCTGATGATTTGGTGCTAACATCATATTGCTTATGGGGACCGCGGTAGCACAGTGGTTAAGGTGCTGTGCTACAAATCAGAAAGTGGTTGGTTCGATCCCAGCTGGTGTCAGTGGATTTTTCATGACAAAATCCTTCCGATCGCACTATGGCCCTGAGGTCGACTCAGCCTCTAGCGGAAATGAGTACCAGGAGTATTTCCTGGGGGCAAAAGCGGCCGGTGCGTAAGGCTGACAACCTACCACCATCCTGCGCCGTTGTCACGAAATCTGGGAACCTTAATTTCCTGGAACCCTCTGGGCCTGTCCAGGCCTGTAATGGGACTGCTTTACGTTTTACCTTTACCATATTGCTTACATGAAATATTACGATTTCCTCAAACATTCCGATAATCGTGTGGCAGTTTTAATCGAAAGGATTTTTAATTAGAGGTTTTAGGTTACCATGGCAACGCTACTGAAGATTCAAACCTGCTGGGATGTGTATGCTGTTTCTACTGGTAAATAGCTACCAGCTGACACAGCGTAACATCCTAAATACTCGTTATTATCGCACGGTAACAGATTTCAGCACAAATTTGTGCCCAGTTAAAGTCTTTGATATAATACTTTCCCACGGAAGAGATAATGTTGGATGCTTATATAGACATATATACCAGCTTCCCAACCTCCCGTCCATGGAAGAAACCCTAAAATATCGTTTTTTTTATCCCGAGGAAACCCTGCACATGAAAATATCGATAGACCAGAAAACAAAGAGGCAGATGATAAAGCAAGGACAGTATTCCAGTACTATCAACTACCGGACAAATATTCCCGAGACATTTGACGGGAGATTTGGATATTTCACTGTATTTTTAAATGTTTCTATACTTAATTTATTTATTATCAGGTTGTACAATGTTTCCACGTCTTCCTGCGCCAATTTAAAAAGTATATTATCTTCTTCCTCCAGTTGCCTCTGTCATTCCAGTCTTCTTCCATTAATCCCTTCTGTCCAAGTAAGTTTAGGTCTACATTTACCCCACGACTTATAGCAGAACTCATTATTATTATTATTATTATTATTATTATTATTATGTACGGAACCCTGGTTAGGAAACACTCGTTTCACAATAATTTTAATTTTTTAAGCAATTCATCACTTTCCGACCTCAAGTCACGCCAACAGTGTAGTGGAAACCTCTACTAAGTGACGTCATTCTATCAACCGACAAACCCACAATAGTCTCTTTTTCCTTCTGGGAATTTTTTACAGCAAACTCAAAATCAATCGTCCCGCAAACTGCAACATCCTCTTTCACAGAAACCACCTCACACACCGAAACAGATCCGCGTGCGCACAATCTGGCATGCTACTTCCAAATTCGGATTCTACTTGATTTTTGGATTAAGTAACACTAAATAAATAACATGAGGACTATTGCCTTGTATACAGACAAGGAGGACGCAATACCGTGTCAAAGTTCGCCGAGAATGGTAAATTAATTCCGTTCGCCTTCCCGCGTGTTTTATCTCCGAAACTACGGCAAGGATTGCATTAAATTTTGTATTCGAAGGCAGCCCGAAATGTTCTTTATTAATATTGGCCAATGCTCCACAAAGTAACCACCACTGTATTTAAAGCTAACAAATGAAATAATCGTAAGGCAAAGTTTCACAGACCGCACAATATAGGAGGACCTATTTGAATCTGAATTTTTTCTTCTTCTTGTCCGCTTGAATATTTAAAGAGATTAAGAACATGCTGACCCTGCAGCATGTAACACAAATATTCTGACTTTGAAGTAAAGGAGAAAAAAGGCCAGTGAGTTAATCAAAATAGCCAAGAATGCGTTCCGAATATATATATATATATATATATATATATATATATATATGCTTACAGTGCAAACTGGCGTAAATGTGTGCTCCCAGCTGGAATATACACTCATGCTCTGGTGCCATTTCATAAATATGTACACTAAATTAACGAAAAAAGTACATCTCATTGCAATGATTCATAAAACAATTGCGTAGTTCAGCAAACCAACTCGCACTTCCTCTTCAGGAGGTACTGTGTTATTTCTGGCGTGCTGTCAGCACCTCTGGGACATATATTTAGGTCTGTCAAGCGACAGTCAATTGGATAATGGTCAGAGTCCACAGTGGCCCCTAATTTATTTGCACCATTAGGTCTCGTACAAGAGCCATTCTTTTTTTTCTTCTTCTTCTTCTTCTGGCAAATGTTGGTCTTCATTTACAGAAAAATTCCTCAGTTGATATACTGTCACTGTAAAGAGTAATTTCTGTTACTGAAAACCCACGGTCCTTGGTATCAGCATATGATAAATTACGGAGCGCTTTCCTTTCTGTTATCTCTAACACTGAAGAGATCCAAACGCAGAAGAAATCAGTATACCTGTAACAGAAACGTCGCATTAGCCCAGCACAACGACGACTACGGCGGCAAAGTAACTGGCACCTCTGCTCTTTATTCCGAAGCTCCAGTATCGAATATTTGCCAAGTGACCACTTCTCCAACAGATCTTCCTCAAGCAGTTTCCTCAAGCCCTCCAATAAAACACTGACAATTACCTGAAACTAGGCCACGAGCTCTCTCTTCAACACCCTTCTCTTCCCATGGATAGTTTCAGCTGAGGCAGGGAGATTACAGATAATTAATGAAATTTGTTCTAGTCCACTTAATTTGAAGCTCAGTTCGACCTCTACGAAAATTATTTAAGTAGCGTTAAATAGTTTCTATGAAAACGTAGCGAAGGATGTTTCTAGAGGGTGCGGTTTTAAAGGCGTAGGCCGTTACACGTCATAAACTAACCAACGGTGATGGTACGTTACCAGCAACCAGCCTTAAGACGCTAGTCCAAAGTGTTTCTAATATAGCGCAGTCTGAAGAAAAGACAACGAAAGCGTTCATGTAGGGTCAGAGATTCTCTCCTACAACACTGTAATCAATACACAACAAATCAGAATATTGTCAGGTTGTCTAAAACCCACGTTTACTTCGCCCCACGAAAATAACGAAGTTCATCGCAGAAAACACCCGAAACACCAAAAACACTAACGAGAGAAAAGTGTGAGTGTGGCAAGTCCTGTTGTGTAAGTCGTATATTGGGAAAACAGCCACAAAATTGGCAGCATAGTGCATAGTACTGCCACAAACTTGTCTACATCCTTCAGTCAATAGCAACGCGTGCGCAAGAGCAAACTTATGGGACAATTGGTAGAAAGGTGAATCCGAACTTCTTATAGTCAAACCAACTAGATGCACTAATTTCTCAAATTTTTTGGGGAATAAAGTTCTACATGTTTCGGACAGTTCCTCTGTCCACCATCAGGAGGTTTTCACTGTACACACAGCAATGGTATAGCTGACAGCTTGCAAGCAGGATCAGGACGGATTCTTCCTGATCCTGCTCGCAGCTGTCAGCAAAACTGTACGACATATACCATTGTTGTGTGTACAGTGAAAAACCCCTGATGATGGACAGAGGAACTGTCCGAAACATGTACAGTTTTATTTCAAAAATAAATTTGAGAAATTAGTGCATCTAGTTGGTTTTATTATAAGAATTTATCACGATGCATGGTCACCTGAACATCGAAATGAATCCGAAAATCTTGTCCGACTCGGCGAAAACTAATCTATGAGCTGCCGAAGCATTTCAACTATGAAATTCACACAGCCGGTTCATTCACGTAATGGAGAAGTTTTATTTATCCCCCCCCCCCTCCAGTTACACAGGCCGGGCGGCGCAGCACTTTCTAGACCGCAGCATCCACTACCGCAGATTGTGCCAAGAGTTGTTTGTGACACAGCCCCTAATATCTCATCTCTGCGCCCACATTGTGTCCATCACTGCACATCTCTCTAGTCCCTTCTCAGCCAATGTCTACTTGGCGGTCGCTTCACACATGACAAATTCATACGATTCTGCCTCACGTCTCTTGTAAAGCAGAAGAACAGAAAATGTTTCAGCTGTGGTTGGACATCCGACAGCCTATCATTAGATACCCATTACATCAAACACATTAGTAGAAACGTTGGCTCAATGAACGCAATCTCTATTTCTTCTCCCCCTGACACCAAAAATCGACCAGAATTTTCCACACGACCATACAAAACGCCATAATCTATAACTGCAAATGAAATGAACAAACCTAAACAGAAGAGACAAATTAACCCTTTAAAGACGAAGCACAGACCGCTTTATTTAAAGACCCCAGTTCCTACCGCGCAGTAAACACTTTTCATCTCGGCTATAAAAACCAATCAGTTCATGCTGTAAGTGGCACAAGTCGCTGTTTGATCTCAGATAAATACAAAACAAATAAACACGGTGCGGGCAGAAAGTACAATTCTTGAATGTTAAACTTGCTGGTGCATCACGTGACCAGTAGGCTTTAAAAGCTTAACGTTACAAAAATGCAAACACCTGTGCATGATACAAAATTGGATTTTTAAAACTCTACGTCTTTTACTTAAGAAAGTCCACCGATACATACCACGAAACCAAAAAAAAAAGTTTATGCCAACGTCATTACTGCCGATTAGCTTCGTCAGTAATTCTTGTCACCATTCCGTGTACAGTAGCGTCTCTACACTTGGCTGCGTCCATCGAAGACGAAATTTATAAATACACTCAATGAACATCCAAGATAATGTGTGATATGATATGAAAAACACGGGATTTGAAAATTCCGTTGACTCCAAATTGCAGAACATATTTCCACATTTTTCTTTCGTGTAAACACTCAGTCGACAACCCACTTCATTCTTTCTGGCAGTCTGTCGCCGTGTACAAGTGGTGATAAATGGAGAGGAAGCCTTATGTAAACTTGTAGAACGTATAGCTACAAGGTTGACCCGTGGTTGGACAACTTCATTACTGATTGGTTTTTGTAACTCTCCTCGTTGCTAGGTAACCGTTTGCAATCTTCAGTGAACTAAAATGAAACTCTTCACACCTCAGATATCTCCGCCTGTTGTAATTACTGCCGATGCAGTTAGAAACGTTTGTTCACGTAACGTGTCTTTATTCAGCACCAGTACTTCCGAGAATTTCAGTTCACGGGGAGCGGTAAGAAAATTGTTCAATTAATCTAATGGAAGGAAGGAAAGGAAAGAAATAAATAAAGGAAATGAAGAGTTTTGTAATACGTCTGGGTTTACAGCAATCTTCCATGTAAGCAGAGTTCTGGTAACGGTAATGTCCCTGTACCTTAGCTACGCTTTATGACAATGTATTAAGGCTTGGAGATAAAAATCCACGTATTTTATACCTAGTAATTACGTGTAAATGATATGGTCAGCTTCACTCGTTGGCCAACTCCCTCCGGCATCAGAAATTAAAAAAAAAAAAGTCTTCTCTTTGATAGCAAAGCCTTTATTATGCGTTTAAAATCATGCAGGTTATATTTCTTCGTCCGTCTACACATTCTGACAGCTAGCGAGCTCACCTGCATAAGAGACTAGCTACAGACCGGACCAGGCGCGCACCCAAACGTTTTCACACGGAGGGGGGCTCTGACCATGAGGTATATATATTATTTCAGTTCGATTTTAAAAACTATGTACAAAACCACATATATGGGTCCATATCTGTAACATAACACTGTTTGCGAACGCATGTGTGTACATCTGACTACAATTCCGTCACTCACTCTCTTTACAACACAATGTCTAATCTTCTGGGGTTTTTTTTTCGTAAGTTCGTCTAATACTTCTTTATTACGGATTTAAATTGCCTTCTGAAAGGTAAACCAAGTAAAACGTTTGATGTCATGTCTACAATTTTTTTATTTCGATAAAGCAAGGGATGAAACCCGCAGCACCACCCCCCCCCCCAATTTGTTACCGCGTCTGGGACGGACAAGGTTCGATTCTTAGCATGATCAGGATTTATTTTCTTCTGTAACTGAGCCCCAAATATTCCTTGGCCTACCAAAACTCCAGTCCAGTAGGAACCTGAAGTTACAGGCCGCAGGTGATGGAACGAGGTGACTGACCTACATCCCGTACATCAGGTTTACATTCTCAGCTTCAATACCCGGGAATGGTGTGAAAATAGGGATTTGCCAAAACATTCAGTCATGGCCTTCTATGATAAATTTTAATAAACTCAAAGAAAGGACTTAAAGGATATATGGAAAAGTCTGTACATAACCACTTTTGAACTAGGCTGCATCATGAATCAGTATACCTGAACATCAGAAATATCCTAACGCCTTTGGGTAGAAGCCTCCTGTATTGATTTCTACAAAATTTGCGACACAGTTTGAGAGGTTAGAGATTTGACGTCATCAGCGCCATACTGACCGCAAATACTTTCCGAAATTTCGAACGCAGTCGGCTCCTTCGAACCGTCGGTAACTATTTACCGGTCGACACGGCGTCACTTCCCAGTAGCTTCGCCTGTTTCATTCATGACACACATGAAAATGTCGATTTATAGATTCATGTAACCTGGGACTTGCTAGGGATCAAAATGTTTATAAATTGGAATTGATCGACAAATAGTACTAGTAGAAGTCTACCTAATCAGATCTTCATGACATAAGGTATTTGGAAATAATGCCATAAATTTTATTGTTATTTCAATTTTAGTTAAAATTGACAAATACAACATACAGCCAACCCATCCGAGGATACATACTTACGCATTTTTGCACGCATCCCCAGTCTACATAGTCCTACCGAGCAACCCACGCATAAAAAAAGAGAGAAAGAAAGTCTAGGTGGTTCACGTACGTACTCTTTTAAAATGTGTCCCCAATTAAAACACGAATTTGAACGTTCACTCTTTCCTGCTAATTCACGCACAGGAGTTTTCCTCCGTCCTATACCACCAGCACTACATCATCATCTACGTCCGTATTATAAACTCGCATCAAACAGGTTTCCGCTATTGATAACGCAGCACTAAGAGTTAGTTTTCACGAACTGAAAATCTAGAGGCAACAACAGACGGGGCGAGACAGCATTGTTAAGTTATGGATAAAACAGGCAACTTGAATCCCCCCCCCCGTGGCGCAACGTCACCGCTAGTGCGCCAGTGCCTTCTCATTATCGAGGCTTCACGATCACACTCAAGACACACCATACTCGGTAGGACTCCTCTGGACGAGAGACGCTGGGGCTACCCGACAATACACAACACTAGTGACAGACATCCACGTTCTCGGCGGGATTCGAACCCACAATTCCAGCAGGCAAGCGGCCGCAGACCCACGCCTTAGAACGCGCGGCCACTGGGATCGCCAGCTTGTATTACCACGTAGAGAACGCTTATGTCCGTCTGTCAAAAATGGTTAAAAGAAGCATCGGTCTTATACGAGCCCTTTTATAGGAAAGCCACCTAAACCTAGAAGGATGAGATGGGTCTGACACATGGCACGCATGCGAACCTCAGAAATACATACATAATTTTGGTCAGAAAGCTTTCAAACGCAAACCTTCTTGAGAGATCTTGGTAGATCTTTGTGAATATTGATATCTATATTGCAGAAGCAGGAAGTGAAACTGTGAACTAGACACACATTCGTCTGGCGGGCTTTCGTAAGCACAACTACAACCCCTCGAGTTCCATACAAACAAGGATATATCAACTAGTAAAACTACTGTCCGCTCAAGGAAGATGTGCAAATCATGCTTTCGTTTCCTCCTACTGGAACATTTGGAGGCCTCCGGTGGGAGCAGCAGGTAAGGTACAAGAGACGAAAGTGAGATTAAACGTCTCTAGTGTCGGGGCCGCAAGTGGCACGAACGGCATCCTGGCCGGGTTCAGCGACCGGCCGGCAGAGTGCCAAGTGAACCAGGCACCGACCCATTAACTACACAACACACAACATTTGAGCGCCGCAGCGCGCTGCGATCTTGCAAGGACCACTCTACTGCACCCAACGACCAACATTCACGGTTGTCATTTGTGTATGTGTGTGTGTGTGTGTGTGTGTACATATATATATATATATATATATATAAACTCCTTTTGCTCACCATTTACACAACGTATTGAAATGCGGATCTTTGTAGTTCATGCTCATTTCATTAGGATGATAAAAGTATGGAGACGATGGGACATGTAGAACGCACAGGAAATAAGACGATTTAGCCTGAAAATCTTAAGGGCAGATGATGCAAAAATTATTGCTAATTATGTAGTCCATATGGCCGGAAAAACAAATGTCACCTACATCTATACCATTACAGTCTACTGGGTCACTGTTCGGCGCCCGTTTTTCGAAGCCTTCCATGTAGCAGTTTCCTACATTTCCTGCGCCTGGTAATTTCAGCTATGCTATTATTCTAGTAATACAGTATTCCAATAAAGAGGAATACGTGGATGACAGAGTTAGAATACATTTGTTATTCCATTGTCAAACTGCTATTCCAGTATATGAGTGAAACCTACAGACACTGCACTTCAAATGAACCCACAGAGACACGGCACTTCAAATAAACCTACAGACACTGCACTTCAAATGAACCTACAGACACTGCACTTCAAATAAACCTACAGAGACACTGCACTTCAAATGAACCTACAGAGACACTGCACTTCAAATAAACCTACAGACACTGCACTTCAAATGAACCTACAGACACTGCACTTCAAATAAACCTACTTAGACACTGCACTTCAAATGAACCTACAGACACTGCACTTCAAATGAACCTACAGACACTGCACTTCAAATAAACCTACAGACACTGCACTTCAAATGAACCTACAGAGACACTGCACTTCAAATGAACCTACAGACACTGCACTTCAAATAAACCTACAGACACTGCACATCAAATGAACCTACAGAGACACTGTAATTCAAATGAACCTACAGACACTGCGCTTCAAATGATCCTACAGAGACACTGCACTTCAAATAAACCTACAGACACTGCACTTCTAATGAACCTACAGAGACACTGCACTTCAAATAAACCTACAGACACTGCACTTCAAATGAACCTACAGAGACACTGCACTTCAAATGAACCTACAGACACTGCACTTCAACTCCAACCAGTGTGAGCCATTGTTTGTATGTGGTGGTTTTTAGCTTCAGTACAATTTCAGTAGATTTCTTCATATGGTCCACCATTTGTAATACAAATGCTGGTAAGGAATCTATCACATGTTCTATCAACCGACAAGTAAAATTCGTCCCATTGTCCGACCACATGGCATGGTACAGCATAATCGCTGCGCACCTTACACCCATGTGGCTGAGGTGAATGCAGTGTTTGCGTCTGTATGATCACGTGTGTCTGCTTGTGTCGATGTGGACTGTGTCTGTGCTTGCAACTGTGAATGCTGCTGCATCTTTCTGCGTGTCTGTCCGTCTGTGTGTGCCGGAGGTACTCCCCACAGCCACCGGAGGCAACAGCGCCGCTCCCCCAGGCAGGTAGGGCAGGAGGACAGAGGCCGGTTCTCGCCGGGACGCCAGGCCAAGTGGTTCGCTGAGAACGAAGGTACCGGGTACTGGCAAAGGCACGTCCAACAGCGATCAGACCAGCAACAGAGAATACGCCGCATGGATTATGGCCCACTCCAAACAGAGAGTCCCGCGTAATTGATGAAATGTGAGACGGGGGGTGGGGCGCACTGTTGATATTACTTAATTCCATGTCCTTCTTGTAGGACTAATAAAGTATGCTATAAATTTTATATTCGTGGTTCCGTGCATCGTAATTCTAGGTTGAAGAAATTCAATGAGATGCAACAGTATGCAGATATTTATTTACTGCTAAATTGCTCTACATGTTTCAGGGGTCCATCGCGCCCATCATCAGGACTACATAAAACTGCAGTTGCAGCCTCTGGTACAGATTTAGGTACTCCTGATGATGGGCGCGATGGACGCCCGAAACATGTTGAGTAATTTAGCAGTAAATAAATATCTGCATACTGTTGCATCTCGTTGGATTTCTTCAACCTTGAGTATGCTACGCCACGTACTACACAGATATTAAGATTTGTAAACGTCAGAAGACATGAACACGAACATATACTGTCCGGATAAAATAAAGCAAAGCTTAGAAGTATTAAAAACTGATAAACATATATCCGTCAACCACAACAGAAATTATTAGTTTCGTTTATCTGTTTTAATATGATCTCCCACAACGGGATGAATTCTATACCCAAAAAAATATATTTCGAAACTTCAAAACTTCTGGAACATTTTGCCGTTTCGACTGCTTACCGACGTTTTTAAGAATCGTAGTGCCTTCCTGTTCAGCACTACAAACTCTCACGGAATCCCTGACCCGGACGATGAAGACAATACACTCTATCGACACGTCAGTAACTGTTTACCAGTCTCACTACGTAACAGCCCTCCAAGCCTTCAGTCAACAGCACCGTCACTGTAAAAACTTCAAATCTCGCACACTAATGAACTTGTTCTACAAAAGCCAGGAATTTCTTTATCATGTGGGCAGCTAACCGCATTTAATTTGCTACTCATATTTTCTTTACGCAAGGAGCAGGAAAAAGAGAGCATAGTGATGTCTGTTGGCCCACATGTTCCAACTCGAGAACCACTAAACAAACACTGTAGAAACTGTGGAAGCCTTTCAACCGTACTAGCTACACGCAGCGTGTTAAAGATAATAAACAATCAAACGAAATTTGGGACTGTATGAAATGTATATACATTCAAATACAAGTTCAAAAATACCAAAAATTAAAGCACGCATTCAGAGACTACGTGCGGTCCGAAAACGGACGGCATCTTTTCGAACATCCTTTCGTTTGGATTCATGTCACTGTTGACACTCTCGAACAGGCAGTTCAGCTGAACATACAGAAACCGGAAATTAGGTCCAGGGAGTAGGAGTCGTCCTGTCTGGTAACTGGTGACAGGGAACGAGTGACATCTGACATCAACGTGTAGAGACCGAACGGCCGCAAAGAGGATCACGGTTATGAATAATCCTCCATTCGCACCTTCTTTTTTGTGTTCAAGCTACAACCTTCGGGCTCTGACACCGTGTAATTCTGTAGCTTGATATTCTCCTTTTTTGCAGGAACATACCGATTCCATTTTATGGACTAAATGGAGTCAAGGCCGTAGCTGAATTGATTACGATGATACGGTGACGCCTATCGAGGTAGCATGTTCTGACAAAATGCAAAGCTACGGTGTAAAAACGCAGAGGATTAGTTTTAGCAATTCCTTAAAAACCAAAATTTTATATCATTCCTTCTCTGTCTGCTCGAAACACTGTCTTCTGCAAATTGGTTCCAAGTACCGCAATTTAAGCACAACTGTGTAACATGTCCTTGATGTGACATGTCCTTGATGTAACATGTCCTTGATGTGACATCCCGTTGTGCTTCTTCAACTGAAACGAAAGTACTTAACCACTCCGTCGACACAAATTTACTTACATTAATAAACAATCATTCTTGTCCACTTGTTCCGGCTTTTTCTTTATGATTTCTTGACCCTTGAAGTTGTAACCGATAGGTTGTCCCGAAACGTCGGTAAGAAATCACCACTACACGCTGCTTAATGACCCAGAAGGGCGCAGTTCTCATCTACTTCGCGGAGGAAGCCTGAAATTACCCGCTTAAGGCTAACCACTACAAAAATATAAAGATTTAAAGATAACCTTACACCATACATCCATATAGTGTGAGATCTCACCACAACACTGTTATAAGATTACTTTCACATATGTACATTGTTATAATGGATAAGCTAGAGGACTGCTTTGCTGGAAAGCATGAACATTTAGCTACTACTGTAAACAAGCATTGTTTACTAATACATTTGTGTTAAGGGAGTGCATTTTGATGCACAGTACAACACACATGATAAGACAAATGCCTTACATACCTGGATTCGTAGCGCTTAGCGAACAAGACGCGATGACAACAGTTGCTGAACTGAGAAACGACAAGCATTACCTCCGCGCCACAAGCCGCAGTACGCAGTACGCAGAACACAGCCTTCTGTCACGTCGCGGACTTTTAATCACGACTTACTGTTTTGACGCAAAACTACCAGCACAGAGCGACACAGACACCATCACTAGCACGTCAATCGATACGACACGGTGGGAACAGCCGACGGAACACGTCACCATGACGCATGACGTAGAAAGGAAAATAAAGAATCCAATAACGTTCAGTATCTTTCGTAGCCGGCTATACGCAGTATTTGTCTCAACTTTCCCCGTTCATTACGCCAGCAACACAGAAACAGGTAGAACGAAGCGACAGGCCGCCATGACACTGACCTGCACGTGGAATCGAACTGAAGTCCTCGTTAGTTATGTAACTTGTGTGCTGAAGTTCAAGACCAAATTCAAGAAGTTCCTTAACACCACATTTTCGTGTTGAAAACAAAATCTTCAGCTGTGATCACGTGACGTGTTCCAGTTCAGCGTCACCTCTACAAAACAACTGACAGACTAACCCTGCTCATTTACAAACGCCATAGCACCGGCGGGACGGGAGTTGGCCTATCGATATAGCCTTCACCTAAACGAACATACTCCCACGTGCCTGGCCCAGATTCGATCCCTTGATGTGTGTCGGTTATCTTGACTGCATTTGCCACGCAGCGCGTAGCTAATTTCATTACTAGATCATAATTCAAAACTTCTGTAACCACAACAACAACAACAACAAAAACAACAACAACAACAACTACTACTACTACTATACTCAATCGTGTATCTGGTTCCCAGTTTAACCCTTATTCTGCTAACGTGGAGAATGTGGTGAGCTCCTAATAATGCCAGCAAATGGCAGATGAGATTTAACTCGGCGTTTAAAGAGTTAACACAGGTCATGGAGTTCTGTTGGGCAACAAGCCCTATTTTCGCCATCATACTGACCGAATCACGATTTAAAAATCCTGGAATTCAAATCGTTGTCTCCCCCTGCTCTGATAGCCTGGTCCTGGTGCAGTTCAAAATTATATGCGTGCCAGTAATGTGCTACATCATAACACTAGAGGATAGTCTGAACTTGAATGTAGTTAAAATTTGTCGTGGTAGAATTTTAACTGGTGTTGATAAGAAATATAAAGGCACATTAGTTAGATCTTACGTAGTATGATTCAACACTTCACTCCAGGTGACCGCATTTAAACTCCCAATTCTCACAGTTTTATAAAAAACAAATCTATTTTTTTATCCACTCAGAATATATTTAAACCCCCTCAGACAGAATATACGTAATCGGACGCCAAACTTTTGTTCTCCTGAATTTCAGATAACCGTAAGGCCATCGTTTTATCTGTGACGTAGCAACATTAACACCACCAGATGATGTCTAAAATCGCGAAGTTTCTCCTTAAGCAATTTCTTCCAGTCTCTATACAAGTTATGCACATCGATCCAGCTTCTCTCTCGCAACGCAGAACTGGATTTGTGTTAGTGCGAGGGAAGACAGAGATGTGATGGAATTGGGCAACAAGATAAAAGATCGCTATTAACATTGAAACACGGACGAACAATGGCGGCTTAATACCTAGGGCCAACGGGCTTTGGGTCCGTCACAATCCTCCCACCAGATTTGATGTAATAAAAACAACACCGTTTGAAGCAGCGTCATTAAATAATGGAAGAACCAATTCTAGTAATACGTCTATGGTTCACGTACCCATGTCCTTAGCCAGCTGATGGTACTCCCTGAGTGGGGCGTTGGCCCATTACATGGACACTGCTTACACGGCGTACTTACAATTACGTTAACCCAGTAAATGTTTTACCTAGTCATTTAGAGAGACTACCAGGTTGTCCCGCCTCGGAATTCGAATCAGGGCCTTTGGAAATATGGGTACTGATCAATAAGAACTGCCGTGTGATCGTGGCTCTCAGTGTGTCCCAATTAACGCGGGCTTAATTAGAAGGCTGAAGCATGGACACGAAAAATCCATTACAACAGAACGAGAAGATGACAGATATTAAGCCACATTACGTCATATGTAGGCTACCAGGATGGCGTATGTCAGACAGAGATGTGTCAGTCCTGACTGCCTGCTCTAGAAGACACTAACCGGTGCTCGCGTAAGCTCGTTCGCTTGGGTAAGCAATCTCGTTTGTTTCGTCAGGCGGTAGGCTTCATTCACTGTGGCTGGATCTAAAACACTCAGCAATACGTCTTCCGCTCCGCGTCCAGCCAGGTGTAATTCGGACGTTAACAGAGGAGGGTTAATAATAACCGTGCCGGCTGGTACACACACTTCAGAGACAGCGAGGAGGCAAGTATGAAGCAATGGTGGAATGGTTACTGGCGGGGGAAACCTAAAGTGTTCGGACAAAAAAGACACCCCACATTAACTCTGAGGGCAACAGTACTTTGTACACTCCTCCTGTCATGAAAGGGTAATGATCACTCCCACATTAGGATTACAACAATGAAAAGACGGACAGTCTTATTGTCTGTTGTTCTGGTATAATAACATACTGAAGAGCACTTTCTCGGCTCCTTAAATAATTAGGAACTGATGAAGATTCGTCCTGTATTAAAGACGCTTAGCTGAAGGAGATGAAAAAGTCATAAATATTTCATTCAGGACGGTCGGCCTCAACCTGACCACCATTACACATTCAGCAAATTACGGTCAGGACAGGATTAAGTCCTCCCCCGATCACTGGATATTTTCACTTGCGTGGTTCCAAACCAGGATCAAGGAATAAGATTGATATTTAACCAGTTTCTTGGTGCTGGTGCCCTGTGGAAGTAGGATGCATTGCCGACATTTGTCAGAGCATGCTGCCGCTATCTGTAGATTAAAATGAATAGGGTTACCAATAAACACTACATTTGTTTCAATCCTGAAGACTGGGGCCGCATGTATCTCGAAACGTCGGCAGCAGAGCCCACTTCCACCAGGGGCTGAGACCCCAAACAGGCTTAACATAAATAACTGTGAAGGTTTACAGTCTGTGAGGAACAACATCGAGATATCAGTAATTACAACATAAACAATGGTTGAGAGAATCACGGCCATCATAGCGTTGCTGAAAAAAAAAATCCATTCCTCCGAACAGGAGGCCGTGTCGACTGATGCCTATGAAACAATCTATACAAGTCATAAACTGGAGGGCTTGAATCTTCATGGTTTCATAAGTAATGATTCTGCCTGCAGAGAAGCCGGCAGACAATGTGACCAACTGTGCCATAACAAATTGGCCCAGCTCGTGAATTCAAGTGGAGTTTTGTCACTCGAGGAACGAAATGTCAGGAACATTGGCTAGCAGAATTTTACGCAGGATGCAAATTGTGTCAGTTACATCTGCAGCCTGGGAGTCCAGCCAAGTGACAGTGTTGCCAGTGCCTCTGAGAAAAATGCCCAATCTCCCAGATGGAAGTCGAATGGACTTGAAAATATATCGTTAAAACAAAACGCGATCTCTTAAAAACAGGATATGCTGGCGTAACGTATATGTAGTGAAAAAGTAGGAGGTGCCTAAATAAATCACACAAGAACGGGCAGATACGCACTGAAGAGTAGAGTTAAAAAGATAAATATCTCATACACACGTTGCTCCTGTCTGACGTATGTATAGGTACAGGTTTTTGTATCTACATCTCGAGTACATATAAGATAGAAGGAAACGTATCAGCCTGCACAACAATTGTCACGATGCGCATTTAGTAATTCTAGAATTAAATTACGATATTTGTGTCGCATAACAATTAAATGATTTGAAAAGTAAATGTTGGTTTATAGTTACCTTGACGGATAAAATGTTGGAACATAGGGAAAATGTCCTTTTATTTCAGGCTGATTTTATCTGAACATAGTTGAAAATTAGTTACCTTAGCAGAGGGATGAACGAAGCGTTACCAACATATTGTATGTGTGCCAGGGGTGAGTGATGTTTGTTGAACTGTTGATGATGCTCCCAGATGCTGGAGGTAATGCGAAATAAAGATTTGAGGGCACAAGATTACAATCAAGAAGAAGCCATTGTGTTGTAAAGATTTCACAAAAAGAAAAATTATGTGTAATAGTGGTTTTGTTTAAAGACATACAGAAATTCGAATGTTCAGGAAGAGGACGAAGAATGGTGACTGGATGGAAAAGAAAGTAATCTAAAAGGATGACTGGAATGCGAATGAAGTAAGTAAAAGAAATCGTATCTAAACAAGCATTAATAATCTCATATGGTACAACTGTTCGACAGAAGGGGCCTACACTGTACTAAATGACCGGTGTAAATGCGGGAGTGTCATATTTATTGTATTATACACAAAACTAATGAAATATAAAATAAAATGCCCATTTTAAAGCCGCAGCCCTAGAAAATAACTATCCAGTTTGTCAGGCTACCAAAACATCCTTTCGGATCCCAGTCTAAAAACGATATTCACTTCTGTCTATGAACTTCCAAGGCTGTCGGATACACATTGCGTAAGCTACTGGTGCCTGAAAACATTCAGACGTCATTTAATGATACTGTGTCCACTTATTATTTGGCATCGAATGAGATAAGATGCAGGTACACGACGACTTGGAGAACAGATTGTGGGCAGTTTGACGGGTTGTGAGAGATATGACGAATATGACAAATCGCGAATACAGATCTTTCTCATTGCTGCTTCTTTAAGCTGCTCAGTACGCCTTTCATGATCCACAGGAAATATCGCGTTTAGAATCGCTGGTTTTCTGATTTGTACGTATTTTGTATTTGGTAACACCAGTGTAATAAACGTGTCCCGCTATGTGACGGTATTTACAGTCATCCACGTAAGCTCCTACAGCGCATCCTAACATATGTAATTCTTCAATCTTTTTATGCACTTGTTGTTTAACTATGCTGTCAGTAGATTAACTATCCTACACAATGCAGAACAGGCCTTCAAGAACAAAAGAAAATGGCCTACGTTGTAATGGAAATAAGAATTCAGTATTCCTAACAAAGAAACCAGCAATGAAAGGGTGTCGAGTGGAGACGTTTGGATCTAATCTTCACGGGTATCCTGAAATGCAAGGTTTTTGGCCAGTGGAGAAGTTAGTATAGCTGGCGGACGGGCCTACTGGGTGTTGTGAAGTGACGAGAGGTGGGTGTTTATTTGCTTGAAACCGGCGTGACAAGGTCACTTGTACTTAGGGAGGTGGAGAGAATGATTAGGCCAACGTGACGCTATCGCTGCATTAGTGACTCGCTCCTAGCCTACCATTTAAAAATTCCACGGCCAATATCCGTGCCTTGTACTGTAACAGATTCATTCATGCTGCACAAAGACGCAAACGGGTACATAACCAAGGTATGTGAATAAATGGTCCTTTGTTATAGGGAGGACAACGAGACTGAAAACACTGAATCCCATAGTGACAGTGTCTGACAATAGCTACGAGTAACACGGTGACAGGAGGCTGAAACTACTACTGGCACAGTGACAGACATGTGACTTCCATTCCCTGAGACTGACAACCAACAGACTGTAAGAACGCCATTCACTGTTACACTTAGCTGTCATGGACACGCATTAGACTCCCATAACACACCTACACATAACCCCCCCACAAAATACAGACCTGCAATGTTAAAGCACTGCACTCTTTGTAACACAGAAAAA
>Ga0131853_10003411_pt1 | contig 28560 bp, 12 predicted proteins | sample TergutLab28metaG_FD_92764 | JGI IMG/M metagenome (GOLD analysis project Ga0131853, IMG submission 92764) | Labiotermes labralis P1 segment gut microbial communities from Petit-Saut dam, French Guiana - Lab288 P1 (version 2) (version 2) | ecosystem: Host-associated > Arthropoda: Insects >...
CAGTTTGTTCGCTAACTAAATTTAGTTAATAAATGAATGGAAAAATAAATACATAAATAAACAAATTACAAACTACTTATTACTATCTGAAATTAATTAAATATCAGCACCTACATTGATAACAGACTTCTTATTTTGTTAAAAGATCCGACGAGAATTTACGTGTGAATACATTCGCCACTATCTCATAGTTATGTGCCACACACCAATTACAGATTGTCGCAGTGCAGTTATGTGTTTGCTTGGCACTGAGGAGACTGAATGTACTTAGAATTTGCATGTCCTCAGACTCGTGACCTACATTCTGTGATTGTGCTTCATTTGTTTAACTTATTAATAGGAGGGTCTCGGTAATCCTATGAGATAAAAACGTTAATAAATAATAACAGAGATTAAACACAACTGGATGACGGAAACTAATGTGGCAAAGTTTTGTTTTCGATTGTTGTAGTGTCACTCATATAGAGCACACAGTAGCAGCACACAGTAGCAGCACAGTAGCAGCACACAGTAGAAGCGCACAGTAGCAGAACACAGTAGCAGCACAGTTTCGAAAACTAGTATTGCTGTTTGATGTAAGTTCTATCTTTAGACACTCACTATTTATCACCTGGTAAAGAAATTTCCTGCCGATCCTGGTGGTCGCGCCGTCTAAGGCGTAGGTCTGCGGGAGCTCGCTTGCTGAGACTGCGGGTTCGAATCTCCCCGGGGACAAGGATGTCTTTCTCTTCAGAATGTTGTGTATCTGTGCGATAGGCTGATCCCTCGTCCGGAAGAATCCTACTGAGTGTATGTATGTGTGTGTGTGTGTCACTGAGTGCGCTCAGGTACAACAATAACCCTCTACGCCTAAAATGAGTAGGTAAAAGAGGTCAATCGAAAAAAGAAAGAAAAAAGAAAGAATTCCCCTCTCCATAAAACTCGATATTTCGCTACCATCTTCAAAAAACGCCGACAGTAGAACCCATTCTAAACCAATCTGATCAAATTCACACATCCATACTTAAATTCACTTACATTTCCACACTCCCCTACATATTTCCAGTGAAAATCTCACTTATGAAACTCCCAAACAAAACTGTGCACGCATTTTTGTCTTTCCCCTGCGAGCTATAGGCCCCGCCAACTTGATTTCCTATTTCTATGCGCGGTACTTGTGTTCTATTTGCTTAATTTTTATACGCTTTATACCGATACTTTTATGCGCCTAAGACTGTACGTATACACACAGCCCTCCATTGAAGGGTTAGAATAAGATCAGAGCAGTATTAGAAGCATTTAACTTGTACATAGTGCCATAATCTCTCATTTTAAATCAAATGTGTAATTACACATGAAGTTGGAATACAACTCCTTGATGGGATTAATGCTGCTGTGAATAAGCTCTCAGGAATGTATTTGTAATTAACAGGGGCTTTGGAGGCCAGATACGATTTGGTAATACCCTGAAAAGCTACTGACCTCCCGAGTCCGGTAATGACCCTCGCGTACACATAGACATTCACAAGTTCAGTGGAGGGTTCTGAATGCCGCAGTACTACGGTCATATCAATAGTAAACACTGTGCTGTACATGCAGTTTTACACAGCATAGTAATGTGACTGAGAGATGTAATGACAAAGAGGACACGTTAAAGCGGTTCATGAAATGACTCCATTTAGTATTTATTATCCACATGGCATTTTCCTTGAGAACATTTCTTACGCATGTAAAAGATAAATGACAATGCACAACCGAATAATTATAAGCACACATATTGAACCCGGGAATCATTTAAAACAAACTGTGCTGAAATTATATTACTTTTTCCACTGCTCTGTAGGTTACGTAGCTTCAGCTTTGGTAAAATAGATTAATTATGAATTCAGGTACATGACGTTGACTACAGAAGTAACAACAAAGGACATACATCACTTCATGTAACAAACTGTATGCAGTCACATAGCAACAGCCAGGCTGGCAAGACGGAAGGATACAGGAGAAACAGAAGACTTGTTTGTAGATATGATAATCTGTGAGGTTATTCGATCTAGGATCTCAACCGCCTCTCTGATAACACACACTCACAAACTTCAAACAAAGCACATCAGTAATAACCATCCCTCCGATAGCATAACTTTATTCGACGATGCTGAAAGCACAGTTACGCCTAGGACGACTCGGCGAGTTGTAACCGAATGATGTCCTGAAAATAAATTTCCCGACGAATTTTCCAAATGACGTATTATACATTCAATAAGCATATCACACAGTGCAGGCTGAAAGAAAGAAGGTGACTTGGACATTAGTGGATGATGATGGATCTGAGGCCGAACACCGAGCAGGTAATTGTAGAGGGAAATTCGGGAGCTAGGTGGTTCCTTTGTGTGCAGGTTTATTGAGTACCGTGACCGACAGCTGGTTAGGTCTTCCAACCAGGCCACATGATCTTCCAGATTCTTACTTAGTAGTCATATATGCATTTTCATATTTCCGTCACTCTCAACTCCAACATAGACCTTTGAACATTTTCGATAAAAACGTCAGAACATACCGGTAACTGAGCCTGCGTTATTTTGCCTTTAATAATCTAAGTTAAAGAACAGTATGATCATAATTATTATTATTATAATCATCATTATAAGCACCATCAATTAACACTTCATTCAATGACTAAGAAAATGATATCTGGTGCCCAATTGCCAAGCGGACTAGGTATTTTTGTTTTCCCTACCAGAGCTAGACGGACTGTGGGGCTCTCAGTTTTCTATCCAATGGACACTAGGGGCTGTTTCCCTGCCAATAGGGAAGGTAATCGTCGGTCTGAATCTAATCTATTATTATTAGCAGTAATAGGCTACTAGTGACAGCAGACGCGAAGGCAGCGGCGGCCGCATGATAGTAGTAGTAGTAGTAGTAGTTGTTGATGTTGTTGTAGTTTTGTGCCACTAAACGTAACGAAGTAAAATAGAGGTACTGAAACACTGACAAAATAAAGCAGTATTCCGGCTTGGTTCTGTAAACCGCATGTTTAACGAGATGTAAATATTGACTTGGATCAAGGTCACAGCTCGCAGTATCGGGTTGACTGTCATTTACAGCACAGCTCTCCCCATCAAGGCTAATTCGAAACCGAAACCCCTTCTTTTCTCTTAAAAACTGTCATAAATATCGACGTATGCGGACACTGTGAATGACGTTCTACCGATTCGACAGTGAAACTTTACACCCACACCAGCAGCTGGGCATGGCCGCCGGTTAGCAGACCTGACGACAGAGATGCGGTACAAAACTGGTTCACAAAGGGAATAATATCCGACTTGATTTGCGTTTGGTTATAGCGATCCGTTTTCCTGTTATGGAGAGACATCTCTTCTTACAACCATACCCATATCTGGTCTGGGATCCGTCCAGCCTCAGAGGCCATGGCAAATGTGATTGTATCTTGGAAAGTACGGGTCGTAGAACGACATCCATACGTACTTCTAGGTCAAGGATTGAGAAAACCCGGAACTCCTCAACACTCAACTTGACCGTGTGCTCGTTAATAGAGTACCGTTACATGTTGTGTGTATTATAGCTCAATGTTTAAAATTGCAGACGCAATTAACAACTCTTACCTGGAAAAGGGACGCCGTCCACCTGTTAGGCATTAGCCATGTCCCCTTTTCCAGCTAACTGATTCACTTTAAGGGTGTTGAGAGGAGGGTGCTGAGAAGAATAACTGGAGCAAAGAGATTTCACAACATGGTGAAGAATATTACGTACCGGGCAGCGGATGAATGTGAGCATCTCTAATAGCAGCTAAACACTTAGCGCATAAACTCAACCGCTTTCAGATGTGCAGGAACTCTGTAGTGCTTTCATCGTTGATAAGGTTAATAAATATAGTACTAAAGCAATAAACAACTTTACAGAAATTCGCTGAAAATTATTATTTAGTCTGAAAATAAACGCACAATGAGGCAACTATTTTCACAAAACTGTAGTAGAAAGGGAAACGAACTTCTTCACTACCTTTCCATTAAAAAGCATTCGGGCCTACTTCTTTTAGGAGAAGGGATCCTATTTATTTCATTTAAATGGATATTGATTGCCCCCGTGCCCTGACACTCAAGTGCTCCGAAGGGGTAGAAGCCACTCGATTATCGGATATATAACGACATTCCTTGGCCTCAATTTTGACCGTGCATTCCATCATGTTTTAATATCTGTAATATAAAGGAAATAGCAGAGGCTGTTATGTTCCATGGTTTTTGTATGCATTTAGAAATTACTGCTGACGTCTTCATTTCATGTTTAGAGGCTTTGTGATTAAGTTTCATGAACGTAAACAGTATCAGTAAGAGTGGGGTGTTATTAAAATATAAACAATTTTTATACAGTCAACTGTACGTGATTTGACGGATAGTGAGAGGCTCTTTTCTAAAAAAAGCTAGAATTAAAGGATTCTGGAAAGAATAAACCAATTCAAGGCTTACTGCTGATAAGAGTGCTAGCAATGAATTAATTGCTTTTCAATACAGCTTCCTAAACTTAACATATTACGAAGATATCTGCCCAAAATATTTACAGTTAATCTCTCGCTCCATTTCAGTACTTTTAGTAAACAATACGCGTAAGTCAATGTATAAGACCATGAAAATAATTTTCCAAGCTACTGCAGTGTTAGATAGGAAATGAAAAATATATATATATTATATAATTTAAATAACATCTTCGCTATTTCACTCTACTTCCTGATGGTAACGTTTAACAACATAGAGTAATATGGTCGATGCACGTAGCAAAACATCAGTAAAACAAGAAGTGCGTACAAAATGTTCTTGAAAACTCCCACTGGAGGAGACAACTTGCGCATGTTTTGGAGAAGAATATGAACACAGTAATTGGAAAAATAAAGTGTAATGATGAAAACGTTGTTCAAATAATTGATTAGTACGTTATGGCGAGCTTCTCATAGTTCAGAGATAAAGGTGTGACTGTAATCAAAGCATCGAATTCCTTGGCCAAGTGACTGTCACTATACATTAAAAATGTCTTTGCCTTTACTTTAACATATACAGAAGCCATGAGTGGCTCGCGGAACGCATGTTGCCTACTCTTCAACTTAACGTTTATAAACGGGAGCAATATCTTTCCATAACAGGCAGGATAGTAATATCGCTACCGCAATGGCTCTAATTATCAGTGGCTCCCAGTTCATTAAACTCAAAGGTCAGCATGAATAAAACACAAATTGTGGCGTACATTCACCTTCCACCTCTCAGCTCAAATTAAGGGATGGGGTAGTTGTTTCGGGTTACCAATATACGCCCACACTCATAAACAACCCTTGTAGATGCATTACTGTAACAAGTTTAAAGCAAAAGGAAGTCGTTTCAAAATTATGAAATACAAAACCGAGAGGTCATTACGAGATGCGTCGTGCGTCAGAGCTACTCTTATTTTTTGTGTACATAAACAGATTGTGGGTATGGAGGAAAATATATGGCGTGGGAGAAATATAAAATTACGTAAGTACAATGTTAATAATTTGTACCCTTCAATTTCTGTTATTATCAAATTACGGGGGATGAAATGGGTAGAACACGTAGCATGCATACACGGGGCAGATGAGAAACGCATGCGAGAAATTGGTCGGTAAATATCAAGAAAAAGATCTTAAGGTAAAACTAGAATAATACGGAAGAATAACAAATGTATCTTACGTTAGAGTGTGTGTGCGTGTGTGGAGTAAAATATTTAGGACATAATCCAATACAAACATTAAAATGAGCCTTTAAAGTCAAAACAATCAAGGAATTTGTTTGGTGTTACGTTGTGGTTTGTCTGGGGTGGTGTGGTATCCGGATGCAGGTTGAAGCTTCAGCCTGCATAAAGATACCACACTACCCCAGCCAAACCACACCGTAACACCAACACACATCGTACCAGAGCCTTACAATCCATGAAATAACTCAACAAATAAGTCGCAAGCTCCTAAGGATGGATATATTAACATCCGAAACATGTTGAGCATTAAATAATGAAATAAAGAAGCAAGTGACATCAAGTTGGTCTCTCTTTATTCAACTTAACTTCTGTTTCTACTTCAAAATTTGCAGTTCAACTTCGTCGTCATATTTGTGCGCGGTGGGGAAGTACAGAATCCCGACACGTATTTTAAGTTTGTTATTCAACGACACTGTTGAGTTACAGATATTATACTCCGTCACTGATGAATAAAGCCGATCCCGGTGGTCGCGCGGTCTAAGGTGTGGGTCTGCAGCCGCTCGCCGCCTGGGACTTTGGGTTCGAATCACGCTGGGGACATGGATATATATCTCTTCTCTAAATGTTGTGTGTTGTCAGGTAGAGGTCTCTGTGACAGGCCGATCATTCGTCCAGAGGACTCCTATCGAGTGTTGTGTGAGTTTCACCTAGAAACCTCAATAATGAGGAGGCTTAGGCGCACTGGGGGCTGTGATGAATGAATGTATGTGAAGCGTCGGTGGAATGTTACTGACAGGGGAATCCTGCAGTAATCGGAGAAATACCTGTCAGATTGTAAGTTTATACATCACAAATACTACATAAACTGGCCCGGAATCTAACCCATTCCTCTGCGTTGACAGAACGCGGACTAAACTCCTGAACTAATACACAGACTACAGATTTTGAATCTGAAATGACGTCTAACAAATAGTGGAATTCTTTACGACAGAGGGTAAGAAGAGGGAACCAAAATTATAAAACCACAGTCCGTAACTTCATTCTACGGCCTTTTTAAATCAAGGTACATGAAGTGAGAGCATGCGGAGTAGCATGAGTCAGGCTGTAAGATGTGAGATGGTTAAAGACAACTCTCCTAGTCACCTACTCCCCTACTCCCCGTTTTCGAGAAGAATATCGTTTGGCAGTGTGAGCTGATTATATGAAGCACTTGTCTGCGAGCGAGAAAGAGAAGCAAAATATTCATGACGTCATCTCGCTGCGTGGAAGATAACAAAAATATGCAGTTTTGATGAGAGCTGGAGGTTTCTCTCCCCTTCTGCTGTAGCGATCCACAGTACAGACAACACCCACCCTTCGCTATGCACCTCACTGCTTCATCACCATAAAGGACTTCTCTTCTTATAAGTTGCAACAACCACAGTTGAAGTATATATAAAACTATATCTAGAATTCATCCGTTTCTATTCATCTTACTCAGTTGAGAGCACATCCTCGAATAAAAAAACCACAACTCAGATCGAAACGTGTGCAATTTGAATTTTCATACAGCTGTTCATTATTTTAAAAAAAAAGGCGTTATTCTAGCATAAGCAGGGATGATGAATGGATAAGTGTGGTGATAAAGATACAAACAGGTAGCAACTAACTTCTCGTCTAAAGAAAAGTTTGGAACTCAAATTCTTCTCGATGGAATGAAACAAAAAAGAAACACACATGCAAAACCACAGAAAACATTCTCTTCAGTGACTTCAAAATATAAGACACAAGTACGTGTATCTTATAACGCGACTTTACTTCTTCCGGTCTTTGTCGTATCCCTTTCAGTCGACCATGCGCGTAGAAACGAGTAACTAGGATCATATTTAACCGAACGAGGCACAACTGTAGTGAATGAGAAAAACGAAATTATCCGACCAAGTTCGTAACCCCATTAACCAATGCGTTGTTTCCATAACGAAGTCAATTTTTTTAAAGCATTCTCATGAGCAGACATTCGTTGTTATAACAACCGTACCAACGTTTAGGGTTTAAGCATGAACGCTTCAATTTAATCGTGAAAAAAATCATTGACAGGAAAAATAATTTATTACATCCTAACAAGTTCCTCTTGTGTCCATCGTTCTGGAACGTCACTTTAATGTGGACAACAACAACAACAGGATTTGCGAAGACACGTTAAGTAACAGTGGATAATCTGTGGATCTGTGAAAGGTGAATTGATAGAAATGTGGAAGAAAACGATCATGATGTAAATGGATGAACTAACCCGGCATTCATAAGACAGAAGCAAGCAACTTCCAACCCGAATCATTCACACATAACTACACATGCATATAACAGAAAGTAAAAAATACACAAGCTTGCACGCCCCTACATGTTTCGGCGTTGAAATCGCCATATTCCGTCTTCAACCTGGGTCAAGGTATTCCACATCATAACACAGACAACCTCTGTTAAATACACGGTACCTCTTGAAAATGAGACGTGAAGAATATAACATGATATATTTGTCATCGAAGAATTTCATCAAAGTATAACTTAATACATCAGAAGAAAACGACCGCAATGAAGAGGAACAATTCAGAGGTGAAGGTAAGTACAAAAAACAATTACATCCCATGATGAGAGAGGCAGCATCCCCCCCCCCCCAGTTCGCTACACGTATCTACTAGATCGCGTGTCTTCCCAGATTAATTACACAAATGCTGCTCTGACTGCTTTACACCAAATAACCAACTGCCTTGCTAGCTAACTAACTAAATAACTGACTAACCAACGAAATGATTCCATGCAGCAGAATCCTTTTCCGAAGCTAACTGTCAGTTTGCTTCTCAAGAACTTCCCGCATCTTATAGAACGAGAATTTTTATTTCCGCATTCACAAAGGCTTGTCACTTGTGCCTCTTGCGAGATAGATCAATCCATTTTACGGCCTCCCATCCTATAGGCTGAAAATCGACTTTAATATTATCCTCACAGCTAGAAGTAGATCTCCCAAGTGGACTCTTATTGTCATGTTTCACTATCGAGACCCTATCTGCATTTTTCTTCTCACCCATATGTTTTCCATGCGCCGCATATCTCAACCTAATTGAACTGATAGCCCACAAATACATGGCGGGACTACAAACCATAAAGCTTCCCATTTTACCTTTTCTTTAGCATCCTATTCCATCCGCACCTTAAAATCGAATATTTTTCTCAGCATTTTATTCTCTAAAAACCTAAGCACACAATCTTCCCTCAATATGCCAGACAAATTCACCCGATATAAAACAGGTAAAGTAATATTTTAGTACATTTTATTCTTGAAGTTGCAGATATCCAGTGGGAACATGGTGGATTCTGGACGGAAATTAGCGGCTATTTCCCTGAATGTAATTTATTCTTAGTTCCTTCGTGCGTGTAATTTTAATTTATGCGTCCTCCACAAATATTTTAACTTTACCAGGTTAACAAAGGATTTATTGGCACTCTTAATGTTATGACTGACTCGTTTATTTTATTGATGAGGCATTAACGTGTAATCAGCTTTCAGCTTCAATAATTAGGTACGTTCGTAAATATAGAAGAAATATACAGATGCATAACTGAAAATTTTAATAAGTGTAAAGTCGATAATATCTTTAAAATAGCAGAAAAAGCAAGGGACTTATGACACAACATGGGGTCCAAGGGGGAAAATTTCTTTACTCCCTTTACGCTGAAAGGAGAAGAACTACATTTCTTTGAAATGTTAATGTAATTGTATTACAGTATTACTGATTTTACGCATTGACCATGATTCTACAATTATCTGTAACTTGGTTTTTTGTGATTAGTTTTATTACTTTAAAACGTTTCCAATTTTAATCCTCACTGACGTTGTTGAACTGTGTCTTGACTGGCTTAATTACAACAAAATATTAGCGATTTTAAGCCTTGTTACTGATCCCAGGCACACTGCAGAGAATCGACGGTGACGATTGTTTTGGTATTGGGTGATTAATTTAATTATGATCATGCATTAATAACCTTAAGCCTGTGATTCTTACTGAGGCTTTGGTTGATGGTGTCGAATGGAAGAGGTCTGTTTTGTCAAAATTCCGGGGAATCTACTGCCTTCGTCTTTACAGCAGAAGATTTAGCCAAGCGGAAAAATATATACGGAAAGACGACAGGTGTCGGAAATTTGCTCAAGGCAGTGGAAACTGGTAACCCTTAGAATGGTTCCTTCGTGAAAAGGACAAGCCGGGGAAGACGTTTGGAGCCAGTGACGTGAGTGGAAAAGGAAACAATTGAAAAATAATAAAGCACTGCCCGCAATTCAATAAATAGCCAAGTAGATGAATCGAAAAAGGGGAAACAAGGGCTGTAAGAGATGGCGTCATTATCGTGGTCATTGTGGGATATCAAGTCGTAAGGTTTTTTATTACACTTAAGACGGTAGGTCACCCTATATAAACGTCAGAATATCAGAACTAACAAATTAAAATGTCGTAAATTTAATTACTGGAGAGAAAATATCACAAAGGCAAGAATAAATTTGAAATTATCACAAATTTGCCTAAAAAGTTAAAACATGATTTCATATTTCTATTTCTTTGGGTTTAAATTTAATTATGTTTTATTTTCATCGTACCGAACTTATAGGATATTAACATCTCTTATTGTTAGTTTCTGTAGTATAGTTCTTACTGAATATTAACTATTTGAGACAGGTTGCTATTTTTACGTGTTACTTCCCATTGTAAAGCACAAGGACATAAAAGAGGAAAAGCAGCAATCAAGCAAAACTGTATTAAGTAGTGCTTTAATTATTAATAATAAATGTAGTTGTTATTGCTCTTTCTGACTATTGTTTGGAATATTTCTTTCTTGTCTCTGTACGGCACAGGTTTCGTAACTGTACATCAGTGGCGTGTGATTGTAATGGATGATATCAGTTCTCCCAACATTTCGAAAGAACCTACTCCCTAAGCCTTCAAGGTGAAAGAGTGACCATAGTATAGTTTGGTGGTGACAGTGAAGACCATTTTATTACTAACTAAGAGAAATGTACGACATAATATTTCAATATAAATTTATCTTCCTTGTTTCATCAATCATCCACCGTCATTCGACATGTTACAACGTACAAAAACTTCGCGCAGAAATTGTGTACCCACTCCACTGGAGATTCCAATTTGTGGTCCGTTTGATGTTCTGTGGGACTTGATTTGAACACATACGATCCTATGACGCGGAATGGAAAATACAAAATCAAATTTTTTATTTTGCAATCGAGGCTATTTTCGTCTCTCTCATTCTTGCAGTGTGTCCAATCATCATATTCTATACTCTTGCGTTCCTCTTTCAATCTTTTCAATTGAGTTCTGAGGGATTCTATTTTTGAAAATTACATTTACATTCATTGGCGTTTGTCTCCCTTTATCATAAAGTGGGATTAGCAGGATTTTAGGCCCAGCAGATTTTCTACTTTTCTGGTCAGTTGTGAGAAGAAATTTTTTTGGCAAACATTTACAATTTGTTAATATTTATTTTTCCAGTTATTTGTCCGGCATTAACAAACTTTCACAGTATATGCTGAAGTAAATTTGTACTGTTTATACGGTTGTTTAATTTTATTGGCTCGAAAAAACAGAAGACGGAGACTAGAAGATCAGCACATTTCACTGTCGTGAAACAAGGAAAATGAAAACGCGAAGTAGAATATAATTTATTTTTTATTATATTTAAAAAAATACTAAATAAATATACATTTTCCTTGTTTTATATGAAGAGAAAATTAAAAAACTTGATCTGTAACAAGTACTGTAAAGACTATTGACAGCTCTAAAAGGTATCTGATTACGATATGTCTCACGTACGAATCCAAGCAGAATCGATAGAAATATCAGTGTTATACATATACCGGCAGACGAAATGTAGGAACATCTAAATGTGATGGAAATAGTAATGTTACTTCTGGGGAATGAAGAGGCCATCGGTTATCATTATTACTATAAGGAGGAAAGAGCAAGGCGACATAGGATGTTTTTTGCAGAGAACAATTCATTTTGCAGGGAAATTCGTCAGACAAAGCTAGATCTACGTGAATGACAGTGTAACGCTCCAGCATTACCCAGCACGCACTTGATTGCCGGTAGTAATTTTAATGATATGGCCAGTCACTGTCCTGATAAGCTTAGAACCGGGCATCAATCATGAATACGTGTACCATGGTGTGAAATTTCAGTCAGTGAGACGAGAAATTGAATATGGAAATAGATCAGCATCCCTGGCAATAGTTTCGGTAGTATTCGATCTCGAGACCAAAACTATCAACACTGGGCACCATTCTGATTGCAGAGAGACGATCATTGACATGTTCAATAACCCACATCGTACTGGAAGCTGACACACGAAGTTCAGATTTATAATTAAATGTACAGCTCACAAAATGTGCTGTCTTGTTACTGTCGTGTCTCACTCTAGTGACAAACTATTAAATACATAGCTTACGTCTATTATTTTTCATCAGCCTTTTAAAATTCCATCAGTCTTATGGATTTTTCTTGTCACTGGCGCCGACCTAACGAAATAAGATATTCTCTTTCTGTGTCCTCAAATTACGGTACGTCGTGAATAGCTTGTTCTGTAATATCACAGTAAAAGCTATTCCCCGGGTGAAAATTCGAAATACGTATTTAACACTAAGATACTGCGTTTTTTGAACACAACTTCTCTGCTTGGGAAAAACAAAATCATACTTCTTTGTAAATGTTCGCACCTCCTCAATGCAATTCGCTAAAAACATGTCGACAGTTTAAGAAGTGTATTACTAAAAATGTCCAATATTAAGTTTCATTCACATGTGATGGTAAAGCTATCCCTACATAGGACTGGACAGGCCCTAAGCGCTCCAAGAGCTTGAGGCTGCCAGATTTCCAGATAATCGGCACATGAAGGTGAAAATGTGGTTAGTTCTAAGCACCGGCCGCCTTTAAACCCCAACAGATATTCCTGGTACACACTTCTGTTAGAGACTGAGCGAACCCCAGCGACATATTGCGGCCGGACGGAGATAAGTCAATGAAAAATCCAATGACCCAACAAGACCTGACCCCGCGATCTTCCGGCTTCTACCGCAGTGCCTCAATCAACTGCACCACTGCGTAGCCCCATTCACATCTATTAGGTAGTCAATTTCAGATCAATTTTTAAGAGTTTAAAATACTTTTGCGCATGGTATAAGAAAAAAGTAGGGATAAAAACTCGAAGGTGTCCGTCATGCAGTGCATATTACGTTTTATGAGTTTAAAATATCAGTACAATCGATACTAATCGAAACCTTATATGAATGAAAAATATAAAATTATATTTATGATGGCAAGACAAATTGTTTACCGTACAGTCAGCAGAAGACAACTTAAATCGAAACAGGAGTAATAAGGTCTTCAAAAAAATTTGACGTTCAGGTGACCGTGCATCGTGATATATTCTTATAATAAAACTAACTGGATGCACTAATCTCTCAAATTTATTTTTGGAATAAAACTCTACATGTTTCGGACAGTTCCTCTGTCCACCATCAGGAGTTTTTCACTGTACACACAACAATGGCATATGTCAGCATCTAGTTGGTTTTGTTATAAGAATATCTTCAAAACAACTGCTGTCACGACAACCAACTTTTCAACAAAGATCTGACTTATTAGAGTACTGCAATTGTTTCTGACATTCATCTCGAAGATTCGTGAACAGAAACAGGTCATTTGTGTATTTCATTTTACGTCATTCGCTTTTAAATAATTATACATGAATGGCTAACACAGAGGTCAATTTCAGACTGTGTGTCCGAAGAATCATGTTTCGCTTACCGGCAGGGGTCACAGTCTCTTCTCCAAAGCACCCACACCGTCTCTTATCCACCCAGACCTCCTATTCAGTGGGTAAGGGGGTCTCTTTCTCACCGCGATGGGTGTGTGGAGGGTGTGTGGAGGGGGTAAAGTGACTGTTACGCGATGCTGACCACTCACGCCATCCAATTCCTAGTTAACGATCGGAGCCAAAACTCCACTTCCCCATAAGCCTTCACGGCTAAATTCAGCATTCACGCAAACTGCGGAAATAAAGTATCAATATTTATTTTTCTCATCATACGTTCCACGGATTTAAATAAAGTTAATATATTTTCGCAGGATATTTTTAGAATCAGAAAAGGACAACTTCCTTTAATGCGTCAGTAATATTTCTTCCCATTGTATTTCGCCTATATTCTCTTGGGGTTTCGGACGTAGCACCATTGTCTCACCATGCACAAGAACAGTGCCATTTGCGAACATATATTACGTTCCTTGCGCACAGCATTATGTCATCGCTTGTGTAGCTGTATACATCTCTTGCCTTCTAGATCCTTCCTGCCTTCCTTCTAGTATTATATATATATACAAAACACACACACACACACAATACACACACTCTCGGCCACTTCTGTTTCTTGACTATGATACAATGTGGTAGGCTTACATTTATGAAATGGTACGTTCTCTAATCTCATCGCAAGTGGACATATTTCCTAACTGGCCACCTCTCCACACCGAAGCTACAAGCAGCTTTTTGTAGGAATTCACATTAAAATACATCGTCTGTGTGGCTTCCACTATCAGAAGTGAAAATATCAACGTGGCAAATAGAATACTCCACGGCTTACGCGAAATTTACAAGCAGGTTTCACACTCAAAACTTCAAAAGATTTCGCGGTACATACGACAAAGTAATTTGACGTACATAAAGAAATATGGCTTCTCCACGCCGACGACCCATCAGAAGCTTGAAGTAGTTAAGGGAAGTTAATGTTGTAGACACTGATCGTTGCTGAACTCAGCATAAAAATCATGTCAGTCCCGGCTGTTACTTCGTGATACTTTCAACAATCTCTCACCAATACCGACATAACAAATGTAGCAAACCCTAAGGTATGATCAATAACACTGTTGCTATTTACTGTGTGACGACCAACATAACTCTTGTGTTTCTTCTGTTTCCCGTTTACTAATGCGGAACTAAAAGAGAAAACGGCCACAACAATTACATTTCCTCAGTATTCTTGACAATATGCACAATATTTAGTGTAACTGGCATTGGTCAACAAGCAAATATCGTGGTAGTTTTTTGGATATATTTTGAACTCTCTTCGCGATCTTTTTCTATAAGTTCATATGTAAACTTAAAATTCTGAACGTAATTAGAATTCCCTCTTTAACGGTGCAGCTTGTATAGAATGTGCCATAATACTAACAAATAATCAAACTTATCCCGGTCGAAGAAATGCAACTTCCACTTCTTGTATACAACGGTATGGCATTATAAAAATATACACTCCGTTAAGAACATAAACGTTCATCTGAGCGCATCGTTTTCTGTGTAGTAGAAAATAATGAGTTTATGATACCCGGAATTGATTTCGCGTTATAATGATAAAAGATGACAAAATTGTGCGCTGACATTTAGGTGTCACTGTGATTTTAACACCTACAGGAGTGTTCAAACTTCGTTTATGTCAGGCTGAACCATCGTAGAACAGAACATCGTGGTCAGTAGTTTGAACCTGTTTCACACTCAGGAGACATCTCGACCGTCACGAGAGCTTTCTTAACAGGATTTTAGTGCACTAAAATTTTTACAGCCACATAAATGAACAATATACTTATTGCTACCATTCATGGTAAAATAATAGCCTACAACACGTTTTGATCCCCACGGGATCATCATCAGGGGAGGTAGTGTATCAAGAACTTGTGCTAACCATCCGTATATACACATCCCCCTCCGAGACACTGAGTTCCATATTGCTGTGTCTGTACATCATTCTTTCGAAGAACGGCTTACATCTTACTCTACTACATGGTGTACGAGATACCAAGACGAAACTGTTTAAAATAATTTCAGATGTTGTTTATACACAAGTGCTTTATATATTCCCTCCCTGACAATGATCCTGTAAGGATCGAAACATGTTGGGGACCTATTATTGTAATATAAATACTAGTAATAATTGTACTGTACATAGTTGGCTGTAAAAATATTAGTTATTTGCCAATGCATAGGATAATACAAAAAAAGGAATTTTGTTGTTTATCTCAGACCCTCCAGGCAAATGTCGTGACAGCACGATAGCTTTCTCTCACTTGCATTCCAGTTCACTAATTATTAATCAGCTAATCATTCGTCGCTATAATTAACAGTTACAGGCAGCGTCGTACGTTAAGTCATAAGCAAGATCAAGTGCATGAAAAAACCAATCACACAGTTGTTACATTAGTCGGTACATATCAAGTAACCGCTATTACTGATGGAAATTACTTGATATGTACTCATTAATATATTAGTTGTGTAACTGACGGTTGTATGTACTTAGTTAATTAATAAGCACAACACAACACATCTTCTGTCGAATTGGTGCTCGTCTTTCGACTGAACTCATCATTTTAAAAGGCAAAGTTATGTTTTACTTGCTAATAAATATTTTAATTATTTATACAGCATCTTACCGCATTTGTTCTCCCTCTCTCTTTACCACAGATATAAATAACACGTGCATTGAGCTGGTTAAACTGATTGATTTATGCTTTTAAAATGTGTAATACGCGTATTAGTGTGCTGGGTCTTAAAGACAGGTAAGTGTAAAATTGTGCAATTTACGTGATACTCTACAGTACAGTAAAGTAAAAACGTGGTAATTAGATGATGGAGTGATTATTGCAGATAAAGTTCTCCTACTCCCCCCCCCCCTCCATCCATTCTCAAGACAATGAAGACAGACATTGATTCTGATATTCCTGCAGGATATGACCATACTGGTTGTTACATAAACATCACCCCAACTATAAAAGGACAGCTACTTCCGACACTTCATATATAAAAAAATTAAATAACCCAAAGAATTTTACTTTGCGTAGTCTTCATATCGTCTCGTGTAGCATGATCTTCATATTAGTCTACGTAGCTGCCAAACAAATAACTCAGCAGGAGCAGCAATAAATAAAAACGAACACGATCTCATATATGTAGCCTAAATTTGAGAATGTTATTTCTGAAAAGACCTCTATTTTGATTTTCGTAAATAGCTTCATCATGTTGCAAAAGATACCCTGAAATATCTGTCATCACGGACAGTTATAGAAGAAATAACACGGTGATATCCAACGTTTGGCAGCACATCAGTTTTTATAAACATGGTTAGAGAGGTTCAAAGGCTGCAGTCATATTGATGGGTCAGGCGTACAGAAGTGGATGTACTATGGACTGCATAATATTTTCTTCATGAAACAAGAATCAGCCGCGCACCTTTGTGTGTGTGTGTGTGTGTGTGTGTGTGTGTGTGTGTGTGTGGGTGTGTGTGTGTGTGTGTGTGTGTGTGTGTGTTTGTTTGTTTTCATGTGAAATGGTGTGAAATACGCTGAGCTCTAACATTTCGTGAATTTAAAACTTCAGAATGACACTTTCGCCGCCCAGCGTCAGAATTCTGTCTGTTGTCTACGCATCCGGACATTGAGATATGCAGAAATGTAACTTTGCCTGTTGTTCTGTACGGGTGTGACACTTGGTCCATTACACTGAGGGAGAAACATAAGCCAAGGGTGTTGGAGAATCGGGTGCTGAGGAGGATATTTCGGCCTAAGAAGGAAGAAGTATCAGCGGAGTGGAGAAGACTGCATAACGAGGAGCTGTATGACCTGTATAACCTGTATGACCTGTACTCCCCACGAAATATTATTCGGGTGATCAAACCAAGAAGAATGAGATGAACGGGACAAGAAGTAGGTACTGGAGACAGGAAGGTGCATACAAGGTTTTGGTGGGGAGACCTGAGCGAAAGAGGCCACTTGGAAGACATGGGCGTAGATGGGAAGTTAGTATTAAAATGGATCTTTAAGAATGGGACGGGCCAGGGACTGGATTGATTTGGCTCGGAACAGGGAGAAATTGAGGGCTCTTGTTAATGTGACAATGAACCTTCAAGTTCCATAAAATGCGGGGAATTTCTTGACTGGCTAATGACCTGTTAGCTTCTCAGCAAGGACCCTGATCCATGTAGTTATTTAGGTCGGTGGTTAGTAAATCATTAGGTTAGTCATCTAGGTATTTATTGAGTTAGTAAGTCATTAGGTCAGTCAGTCGGTCAGCCAGTAAATTGTGTGTTTGTTTGTTAGTTAGTTAGTGTCAGAATTATAAAATGCAGGGTTCAGTTTACCTCTTCTTTCAACTTCAACTGAAAATTTATACGAAAAGACTTTAACTCCGTAACATAAGAAAAAGCTTTGACGTTTTGCTGACCTTGCATCTCAGTATATTTATCTCAGTATTTAACCAACCTGATGCACAAAATTTGTTTTAAATAAGTTTTTATTTCATGCCTCTACATGTTTCGAGCATATGTGCTCATCATCACGAGGTCAAAATTGTATTACACAGCCTCTGGTATCATCACATCTATAGGTCTGATGATACCAGAGGCTGTGTAATGCAATTTTGACCTCGTGATGATGAGCACATGTGCTCGAAACATGTAGAGGCATGAAATAAAACTTATTGTGAAACAAATTTTGTGCATCAGGTTGGTTAAATACTGAGATAAATATAAGAAAAAGCGTTTGTTTTAATCGAACTCCTGTCGGTAACAGATCTGAAGCAGTTCATCACATTTTTATACATAACTTCCCCGTGCTCCTTCTGTATGAGGCTTTCTCCTATTCATCCACCTCCCATATTCTGTATCATGTTTTAAACATTTGTAAGAAACGACGCCCGCACTACAACGGTGTGATATTTTGAAATTTAAATTAACACACAACGTTTTTACGTCAGAAGAACATTTTTACGTTGCGATTAGGCCATGAACACATTCAGTGGCACAATGGTGTACATCTCCCTCTACTCCCCCTTTTCTCTTGTCTTCCCATTTTCCCTGAAACCGATGTGTCAAACCGTTTCCGTCGCCTCGTGGAACTTACCGTTTTTTTTATTGAGGTGGAATCATCAGTAAACATTACTAAAAATCTTGTCGCATTTACGATAGATGAACTGCATATTCAGCGCGATAAAGTGGCAAAAAAACGCACAATAAATTTCTGTCGAAAAAAAAAGATCTTAAAAAACGAAAAACGAGACCTTAGCAAAGAGTGTAATAATAAAAATGAACACAAGGGAAAATTGTCTGAAGTATGAGCAAGCAATTTGGTCTCGGTAAAGGATTGTGACTGTTAGGAACAAAGTTGGTTCAAAGAGAAAAAGCGACAGCTACAGTTTGTACCTCACAGAGAACACGGTCTGTCACCCGTTGTAAAGACCGATCGCGTGACTTTAGGTTGAACTTTGTATAACGCATTTTTAATTTTTGCCTAGTTTTCAGCAAAACGGAAATCTGTAGACAAATTGCAGCCATAGTTCCAAATATAAAATTTCATAAAAATCTTCCTGTGAGTGTCACTTTGTTCTATGAGGAGAGATGGACGTATAGAAACGTTGACCTTTAAAAATGCGAGTAAAAGGACCCCAGTCGAAACGCAAGTATGGCAATTATTTACTGTCAGATGTCCTGCACTTTTCGGCTTCGGAAGCCTATCATCAGGTACTTGATTTTATTAATAATAATGCGAAAATTACGCGTAGTAACAAAAAATTCACAAGTAATACAGAGATCCCATTCTTTTGCAGGAATTTGTTAAATTTAAAAAAATTGTTTTTATTATTTCTGATACAATTGTTTCCGAAATATGAATAACCTGTTGCTAAGATATGCAACAATTTCTTTCTTCAAATTGGTATTCCTCATTAAAAAATTAGCTATTTTGGTTTTTTAACCTCCGCTCTCTAGACGGAAAAAAGGTGTTAACTTCGCATGGTAATACTGAATAGCATCTCGGATTATTGAAGTTACTGCAAAATGTTCTCTGAGAATTAAAATTTAATAACAAAATATTATAATAAGCAACAACGCTCTAATTAATATATATTAAAAAGGAAGAGTAATAAAAAAATCCTTATTTCCACAAAGTTCCTTTGGTTTTGGTTACGCCGTAAAATGTTTCCGTGTAACTATGAAATTAAATTCGAAACCTGGAATTAACAGTTCTGAATAAACAATGATTTTCTTTAATTTGATGAGATATTCACAATGTTGTGATGCATGCAGCAAAACACGTGTGTTTTCGGAGGATAGTATGATGCAAATAGCAAGGTGCGTAGTCTCCGTGCACAAAGCCAGAGAAGTCCTGTTTGGTATAAGGCTTGAGGGTGGTCGTCGAATGAATCATGTTGTAATACGCCAGTAACTTTAAGACGGTGACTGCAAGCGTGTAATAAAGGAATCGAGTGTTTGAAAGTGGTGTGGTTTCATCTGTCTTAGGGCATAGTCTGATGTCGTGAACTGGTGTACGTGCCAGTTACTTTTGCGTGTGCTTCACAAAAGCGGCAGAATATTTTAAACAGCTCGGCCATGGAGACAGACAACAGACCTAGACAATGAATACATAAGGGGAAAAAGAATTACGCACAGCTTCACAAAAAAGTATGAGAAACGGGTGTTAACATTGAACATAATTTTAACCAGTGTAACAGGTAAGGCAGAAGAGATTCAAGCTCCGGGCGCTTTACCCACCGGAAAAATACAATGTATTTCGATAGGATGTAGCCGCTTTTGGAATAATTATAGTTTGGATTTATAGGTCTAGGGTTGTGTGGGGTTTAACCTAAAGCATGTTCCGTATGCAGCACAAGACATGCTTACTAATACACAGTAAGGGGGTGAAACAAGGCTGTGTTGCCGATACGCGGTTTGCGTGTAAAGAATCAATTTCCTAGCTCCAGTATCGCAGTCCCTGATCACACACCAACTAGAAACGTGCACAAAATATGTTCTATATTGCAAGCTTAAAGTGTTTAGGAGGTGGGCCAAACCGACGGCAACTACCTTAGATGTGAGGTGGGCTGAAGTGCAATATGGCATGGGGGGAGAGACGGTGGCTCGGAAGCGTGGCTAAATGTACAAACATGTTCTAGAAGCAAAGGGCTGTGGTGGAAAGAAATGAAACAGAGTAAAGGCAGAAATAAATGACAAGTAACGTGACCATGAGTAAAGAACATGGTTCAGAATGGGACAAAGAGTTTAATGACGACGATGATGAATGCTGAGAATCTACTCTATAATTTGTTCCAACTTTCTTTCCTCGTAACAGAAAACATGTTTGAAAGCAAGACGAGAATAACCGACTATCATATTTCATGGTTTTTCCTCACAAAGCAGGTAATTAGCGGGTTCATAGACACACTCCTTTTAACAATTTCATAGCCATGTTTACAGGTACCTGCCACTTAACATTATTCTAAAAGGTTAAACGCATTCTGCATGGTCAAAGCTATTCCTCCAATCATAACGGTCATTACGTGGTCCTACGAAAGGTTCATAGCCTCTTCCAAAGCGAGATTTCTATAGAGTGCGACCTGGCGCTTGCTCTTAAAATATCCAGTGTCCTTTCATCTCCTAAATGGCATTAATAGCTGCTTACGTCTTCTTCCTCGTCTTCTCTTCCCTTCCTCATCCCTTATATATTCCTTCAGTAACGTGTTTTAGAAGGAAATTGCTACTACGATGTGTTATCCATTTAGCCTTCCGTCTTTTTATTGTATGTATGATGTTCCTGGCCTCCTTCACTCTACAGATTCATTGTTTGCACAATCCGTCCAGCTGATCTTCAACTTCCTTCACAAATTTTAAAACTTTCAGGATATTCCCGATCTACTTTCCGAAGTGTCCAATTTACAGCACTATACACAATTTCGCTCCAAATGCAGCATTTCACTTGTTTCTTCTTAAATTTAAGTCACATTTGCAGCTGAAAGAATCATTTATATAATATCGACACTTAATAACATCCGAGCTAGTCTAAGTTTCGAAAACAGTTCTTCCGAGTGCTTTTTTAACGACCCTGTTAACTGAGCTATCAGCCGCTAATCAGTGAATGAATGAAGAAAGGAAAAAATGTGGAGCATCAGTGGAGTGATACTGACAAGGAAAACATAAAGTACATAAAACAGCTTGTTCCAGCGACACTTCGTCCACCACAAATAACCCTTGTTTACGCCAGCAATCGAAATGGAACCTCTGAGATTAGAGGCAGGCGACAAACTGCCTGACCCACGGCCGTGATCTCGAAAGCGGTCTACTCGAACAAACACGAGATTCAGCATACCTACTGGCTGTTGCGTAAACCAGGAATTTCATCCCAGTTGAAGTAATTCGGTCATATAACGACACTGTCGATAAGAAAAAAAATTTTATTTCACGCTCAGCCAAAGATATTAAAGTGTCCCATATAACCACACATTTTATTGTGCAATTTGTATAAATAATAGCTTCAAAAGGTGTCAGTGGAATTTTCATTGACAAAAAATCCTTCCGATCGCACTGTGGCACTGGGGTCGACTCAGCCTTTAACAGAAATGAGTACCAGGAGTATTTCCTGATGGTAAAGGCGGCCGGTACGTAAGGCTGAAAACCTACCACCATCCTCTGCCGTTGTTACGAAATCTGGGAACCTTAACTTCCTAAGCACCCTCTGGGCCTGTCGAGGCCTATAACGGGACTGCTTTACCTTTTACCTTTAATAGCTTCAAAAAGTTCACAACATTCCCTGGTATAATTTACAGGAACTGCTATTGTCAATAAGGATATGTATATTAATATCCTTCGTCGCCTTAGGGATGCGGTCAGAAAATAAGACCCGACAAATGGCGAACCAAGAGTTGGTTTCTCTTTCACGACAATGCCCTAACACATCAGTCGGTTTTGATCAAGTGTTTCTTACCAAAGCACAATATGACAACACTGGAATATCTATATTCTCCTGACTTGGGTCCAGATGATTTTTCCCTCGACTGAGATGAGCACTGAAGTGAAGGCACTATCGTCATTCTACAGACTTACTTCAGAATGGGACGGAAGAGCTGAAACGGCTTTCACAAAATGAACTCCAGGAATGTTTCAAACACATTTACATTCGCTGGCAGAAGTTTATAGTTGCATAAGGGGAATATTTTGAAGGAAATGTAGCTTAAATGATTCTACTGTTTAGTATTTCTCAGAAATAAAGTAAATCCGGTAACATTTTGAAGCTACCACATGGACGTTTCTTATTTTACCTTCGAAAAATTCGCTGTTTGTATGTAAAGTTTACTCCAGATAAATCGATGATAGACTTTTTTAAATCACAGAATCTATTCCTGGGATGCAACAATATTATTACGGAGCCTTCTTCGCGTTCAAGGCGACAAGTCTGTTTTACGGCTATTCCAATATCGAGTGACAGTATATGAAAATAACTACATTTTATTCTAGTTATATCTTAGCCCTGCATTAGAAGCTACAACCTAGTTTAATCTAGTGCTATGAATTTTAGACAAATGTAGTATTCGAAATTCTTGTCATTCTTACTTCGAATTGCAGTTTTCACGCGATCTGAGGCAAACAGTGTTTAGGACCCCTGAAAACAATGGAATCGGCGACCCAAATCAAATTCCTTGTTTACATATTTATTGTAATGTTCTTGGTAAATGCGTCTAAAGATTTGTATTTTAATGACGACGTAAAGTCTGGTAGGTGATTACAGTATGACAGGACAGCCCCCTGCACTTACCTTAAGGTTATTGATTAATGACACAAAGTAATGTACAGTTAAGTTGTACCGGCACACGGCGTGAAGTATGAGGGAATGGAGTTACATATCCGCGCATTCTTAATCTCGGCAATAGAGAGGGGTGAGAGGTCAGCTTCACGCCCCGACTGTTTTACTGTCGGTACCCACTAAATAAAACTAAACCGACTGAGCTATCCTGGTTCCACTGATGCGAACACTAATGTAATCTAAATTTTCACTACTCTGAAAACCTCAAATTTCTGTATTTATCGCGGGTCTTTCATTCCGTCTTATTTCCTTTTTGTTATGTTGTGATCCATTCAAAAGTTCCTAACAATTGTTTGAATAAATATCACAATAGCTGTGTAGAAAAGCAGGCCAAGGACACAATCAGCCTCTAACACCATCGGGAAAATTGCTGTATGAAGGTGAAATTCTCTAAACAACACAATATTCAATCAGCCAGAGCAAACGACAGGCAGCTGTAACGAAAAATGACGAATCTTTGGTGCAAACACCCCGAGTGCGCAGACTGAAGTATGCGTTTTTGGACCGAATGAAAAGGCCACAACATAAAACATCCAGCATGGTATAACCTTCGATTAATTCTGCTGTCAGACGTCACAACAATCAGCTCGCATGGATCAGCAAGTCGGACTCTACGAGGGATTATTTGTAGCTGATTTCTTTTTTATTTCACTTTTCCATTGAAAGTTTCTATTACTGTTTTATTTTCAAGATAATGATAATTGATGTAAGATACATTTGACAAATAACAACAATCCGACGTGTAGTGTGACAGTTGACAAATGACGAACGTCACGCTTCATGCGAGACGCTGGCTTGAGGCCCGTTACCTCCACTAAGTGATTAAAGTACTGCACATGATTTACAAGATTTTAAAGCAGGGGTGTCTAAGGTTCGGGCACTGAACACTGTTGCGCAGTAGGTGATTCCAGTCATAAATATGTGACCATTCTCAGAATATTTGACTTCAAGATGGCGGTGTTGTGCTATGTTATTGGACACCTTTACCTTTGGCCAACCTACCGACGAGTGCATTTAGCTCCCACTCCCTTTTCCCCTCTTACCGCCATTCCTACCCAACAACCGCTGAACAAATTTGTCACACGATTGCTGACTGCGACGTGCAGGGTAATAAAATTAAACTTCATCCCCGGTTCCAAATTTCTTTTCGGATGGGGAGCGGCAAATCACAGTTTTTCTTCTGTTGAAAAGGTTATGATAAGAAGTATGGAATATTGTTATGTAATCGACCACTTGCCTTTCTCTTTATTTATTTTACCGCTTTTTTATTAAAGTGTTAATGTATTAAGCCGTGTTGTGTATGTGTAATTCTCGCATCCCCTCGACTCCTCCACGACATACAAGAAGGGGGCGGGAAGTAAAAATGATACTCCACCAAAACGTACTTAACTTTATTCAGTATCGTTCAGTCCACTCATAAAACCAACTCTTAAACCAACCTAACATGCACTGGAATATATTAAAAAGATGCACAAAATCTCATCCTACATGTTTCGGCACTCGATGGGTGCCGTCATCAAGGGGTCTTAACAAGGGTTAAAGCAGTTCTTTCGAAAAGCACCGCAACCACACCCTTGTCCACGTATTCACTCACGGTACACGCAACAATAAAACAGTACCTGTCAGTGTTTATCTTATATCAGAAGACAAATCATTCGCCACCCTCTGTTGTATTTGGCAGCGATATAACTGAAAGAAACGCGACTCTGATGTTTTGTTAGCCAGAGAAGTTAAACATTACGCGAAAGCCGAAAGATGTCACGTTATGCATACACTGCGTACCTTGTGGGATGACGTGTTCATATTCAAGTGGTTTATTTAACTTTTGTTCACTCGAATTTTTTTACGACATTGCAAGCAATTCAATACTTACACCCCTGTAGCATATTAATTACGCCTTTTGGGGGGGGGGGAGGAAACGGCCTTCATTGGGCCAGGGCCCCCTCATTCACGAGGTTTCTAGATCACACACAACGACGCACCACAGTCGGTAGGACTCCTCTGGATGAGTAACCAGCTCGTCGAAGAGACCTCTATCTGACAACACACAACACTCACAACCGACAGACTTACATGCCCTTCGTTGGATTCGAACCCACAATCTCAGCACGCAAACGGCCGCAGACTTATGTTTTAGACCTCGCGGCCACTGGGATCGGGCTACGCTTTGTTACTTTAATAAAATCCAATACCATAATTTCTGTTTTATATAATAAATTGGAGTAAACCGGCAGCTGTAGTTTATGCTATTCAGTTTGCCGAATGTTAAGGAGAGGTTTGTTTTGAGCTTGTTGCAGAGTCTGCAAAGACCTCGTGGCTGACGAGAAGAAATTCTTATCCCTGCAGAGAATTGAGCCCCGCTTTCAGTTAAAAGGAATAATCAAACACATTTATGAAATAGCAATGAAAACGACGTTTGAAAATTCTGACAGGACCTACACAGGAAGTTAGTTGGATCAGCCAACATCTCCCTCAGTCTCCAGAAACTAACAAATGTCTCACGTCCCGTTTACCGATAGTTGGTCATTACTTACCACTCTCACGGCCCAATGACTTGGAACGACCACTGCCGCTACAACGACGCCCTGTATTATCGATAATCGATCTACATCCCAACCAGACTCATCGACTCTTGACTCTCGACTGACCTGACCGCAGTCAGTCCCTGTGTACTTGCATCTTGTGGTATTATACTGATACATAGTTGTGTTCACTGTCAGTATTAGGGGCAGAGCGTGGGAATGAGGAATGCAGACAGAATTCCAGGCAGGCAGCCTCAAGGGACGATACAACGATACAGACGTCAGCAATCTACAAACTATAATATCAAAATTGATACGAAATGTAATTTTAGAGTGTTGTATGGTTTTGACTAAAACGCAACAGCATATAGCGACGGACCGTATTAAGCGCCGTAACGAACCTCCGCGTCTTGCAACAAAGATCTTCCCTCTCAACAGTTGAGTTTTGAAAGGAAAACTGATCTCCGTGGAGTCAAATGAAAAGGAAGGTGTGTTCCTGTTACTGAGCACCTTGACAAGAAGAACATCAGACGGAAATGATCAGTTCTGCGTTTTGGCAGTGCTGCTCTTTCAAGAAAGGCCCCCGCACGAGGCTAAACGTGATGAGAAGAAAAATGTCCTGCCTCTTTTGAGAAACGAAACCTGGCCTGCCAAATCATGTAAGATCAAAACCACTTTACAACAAACACACGATATTTTAATATCTCTATCTTTGATGTATCTGCATTCTAATAGACTGCTACATCCTCGTGCTCACTACATATAACATTATAGGATATATTTATATTTATTTATTTATTTATTTATTTATTTACTGCAATTGAGTTGTTACCCGGTGGCAGTGGTTATTTTACATGTAAATAAAACATGAAATTGGTTACTACTAGATTTAAATCGGGAGGGCTACATGAGAAACATGTAGTGGCAACTTGGAATCTTGGGAACCGTCTCAGCATTTGCTTATAGACACAGGGAAACCAAGAAAAACCTGTGTCGAGGTGGCAATAACACTAATTACTCCTAATACTTAAGCCTGATAGACATATGTCAGAATAAACAAATATTGTTAACAAACAACAACAGTGCCGACCCAGTGGACGTGCGGTCTAAGACATAGATCGGGCACTACTCATTGCGGTGATCGCGGTTTCGAATCCCGACGAGACCATGGATGTTCATATCTTGCATTTGTTGAATGTTGAGTAGGTAGCAGCTTTTGCGACGAACTGATAACTCGTTCAGAGGAGTCCTAATGAGTGCGTATGCCTTGTCGTGTGTAAACTAAAAACCTCACCAATGAGGTGACGTGAGTTCTATTTGGGCCGTTGCACCACAGAATAAAACAGTACAACAGTGACCACGTACTACGTACGCAATCAGGACGTACGCAGTTCGAATGTCATCCGCACTACCGGTCAGCGTGACTCCTAGTTATGATCCTCAACAGTTTCTGCAGGACATTTCCTACAGACTGCCTTGAAAGAGACCAAGACAGTTTCACTGCAAATTCTTATCCAACCACACAACTCGTCCGACCCTGTACTTTTAACAGTGTTGTTATATAACCTACGATTCATTCTTACGCATTTAATTACGCTGATTGCTTATCTTAGATTTAAATCCCACATTACCATAAACAGTACTGCATTGTTTACTTTACTGAAGCACATAACTACAAGCGACTGACTATGGACAGGACGCTCTGGGATCGAATCCCGGTGGGGAAAAGATTTTCCGCCCGTCCAGACCGGCCCTGGGGCCCACTCAGCCTCCTGTAAAATGGGTACCGGGTCTTTCCCGGGGGTAAAGTGCGGCCGGGGAGTGCTGCTAAACATTCACCCCCTTCTAGTGCCGCGGTCATGGAAGAGTACAGCTATACTTCTACCCACCCTCTGGGCCACACCGGTCCTGTAACGGGATCACTTTACCTTCACGTAATTGCAAGACTGTTTTTAATTTTTCTAAAAGCAAATAGTCAGCAATTAATACAGGTTACTTGTTTTAGTGTCTAGACATTTAAGACCTACAAACTTTTTGAATTTATTCTCACCCAGTTAACAATTCCATACGGTCGTAATGTGGGTACTATTTAATGATGGCGCAAAATTAATAACACAGTAAAGCTTTCGGATGGCTTCTAACGATAAGGTAGCCATATCACTTTCCATTGTCATTCATCAGTTACCTCAAATGCCATTAGGAGGGACAAACACATAGATATGATAGCAGAAAAAACCTTAGTTTCTTTAGAAATCATGGCTAATTAACATTACTTGGAAAGTTGAGAAGAAGTGCTATAGTCTTCAAAATCGTTCATTGAGTAATTTAAATCTTCTAAATGACACAACTTTTCAAAAGATATCTGAAACTAGTATAAGCTAAATTACTTTTTTAAAGCAGAAAAAGATGGGGCCGAATAAAAGAAAAATCGAATATTGCAACAACAAAAAAACAGGCATTCTCTTCGAAGTGCATTTAAATGGAGAACCTCCCCTAACCAAAAAGGAACGCATAATTCATATGTTTGTAAAATGCAGGTTCTAAATCATGGCTCGTGTCCGGGTCCCAGCGCCCGATATTAATAGATAGACGTGGCAAAGAGCGTAGTCAGTGACGTGCGGATGGTAAAAGAACGG
>Ga0131853_10003413_pt1 | contig 28557 bp, 27 predicted proteins | sample TergutLab28metaG_FD_92764 | JGI IMG/M metagenome (GOLD analysis project Ga0131853, IMG submission 92764) | Labiotermes labralis P1 segment gut microbial communities from Petit-Saut dam, French Guiana - Lab288 P1 (version 2) (version 2) | ecosystem: Host-associated > Arthropoda: Insects >...
CGCTACTTTTAAGCTGCGCGACTCCAATATCGCAGTTGAGGCGACAAGGGCGCTATATGAGACGGTGCGGCAGTACAGAGAGAGCTTTGATATCTACGGCGACAAAATGTCTTTTGAGTGGGACCAAATTGAGGGCGAAGGCCAAGTTCTGTTTGAAGGGGGCGAATCCGCGAGAAGGTTCACCGTGCCGGATACAGACGCAATGCTGCCCGAGGAGCTAAAGCCCTTTACCCGCAGAGAGCAAATTCAAGACGCGAACCATGTCTCGTTTATACAGGGTGCCGGACACGGCGGTTCGCACCCGCATATGGTCAAGGAATTTATCGAGGCAATTGTAGAAGACCGCCAGCCATCGGAGTGCGCCGTGACATCTGCATACTTGACGGGCGCAGGTATATGCGCACACGAGTCGGCGATGAAGGGCGGCGAAAAGATTATGATACCCGATTTTGACACGGTATAGCGAGCATAGCCAAAATCACCCGTTGAGCAAGTGGTTCTGGCAAAAGGCAAGGCTGCCTTACTCCATCAACCTGCCAGTGCATGTATCCCATCCGTAATCTGCCTGAATATAGGCGCGGCCGCCTGCTCGCCGCTTCGCCCGCCCTCAACGAAGACAGTTATGCTGTACCGTGGCTCCACTGCCGGGTAGAACCCCGCAAACCAGGCGTGGACGACTTCGATTGGTTGGCTGTATTCGTCTACTTCCCACTGGCCGGTCTGCGCGGACGAGGTCTTGCCACCAGCGCTCCCATAGAGTGGCGCCGCCGGCCAACCGCTGCCAAGCTCGACGACGTCTACCATTATTTGTCGCATCACCGCGGCCGTTTGGGGGGAAAGAACGTTGGTGCTTGCAAAGTGGGGCGCGCTCTGGGAAAGGGTGACGCCGTTTTCGGTTAGCCCCTCGACCAGGCGGGGGGTAACCGAGCTTCCCTGGTTCGCAAAGACGGCCATCATCTGTGTCATCTGCAATGGGGTGGCAAGGGAACTGCCCTGCCCAAAGCTGAAGTTAGCAAGTCCAGCCGGGCTGCTCAGCTCGTCCAGAGTTGGCAGGTTGCCTCGCTGAGAGAAGATGCCTGGAGCCAGCTCCAAGGGGGCGTACATCCCCAGACGGCGGGAGACGGTGAGCAAAAACGCGGGGTCAAGCTGCAAGCCAAGGCTGATAAAATATGGGTTGCAGCTGACCTGCATGGCCCGAGACATGTCTAGAACGCCGTGGCCGGCCAGATTGTTGCAGCGGAATATTTGACCACCGACATCGATATACCCACGGCACTCATAGCTGCGGCTGGGCGAAAATCCACTTTCGAGGGCCGCCGCTGCGATCACACCTTTGAACACTGAGCCGATACTGTAGCCACCCATCGCGCGATTGACAAAGGGCGAGTAGGGGCTGTACAGGCTGGTAGCTATGTCGTTTTGGTCGAAGTACGGTACGCTCGCCATAGCTAGGATATCCCCGGTGGCCACGTCCATCACCACCGCCGCGCCCCTCTCGGCTCCGGCCGCCAGCGCGCGCTGGGCAACCAGCTGAATGTTTGCGTCCAGGGTGAGGACCACCCCGCCAGCACCGGTTTCGCCCTGGCGCTCGATTACCACACCACTACCATGCATGGTCCTGCCCGCAGCATCCACCCGGAAGCTGGCCGATATATCGGACCCCTTTTCCCGCAGGGCGCTGTCAAATGCGCGCTCAATCCCAGCTGCGCCGCTACGGCCCTCGTCGCTCAAGTAGCCGACCACGTGCGGAGCAATTTGCAGCTGACCGTACCGCTGCGGCACTTCAAAGATATCCAGCCCCACCGCGTTGACATCCAGGGTGTCCAGCTCCAAGGCGAATGGCAAGCCGCCGCGCATACGCTCCATCACCGCCTGGCGCTCGTCTTCTGGCAGCACGCGGTAGAGTTCAGCCATTGCCTCAGGGGTGGGCAGCACCGAGACTACAAAGCGGCTCTGGTTGTTCACTAGAAGGCGCATATTTCTGTCGTAAATGCCCCCCCTGGTCTGTGCTAAGTTCAGGGTAAAGCGCCCCTGGTCCTGGGCCGCCGCTGCCAGAAAAGGGGAAGACTCGATATAGTGCAGCCGGAAAATACAGATAGCGAAGAGAAACACTATGCAGCAATACAGCCCGATACTCCGCCGGTATGTCATAACAAAACCTGCCTTTGACTTTGATGTATGCCCAAAGTCTTGGCAGGTAATGTCAGTTATATTCCCTTAATACGGTTGAGCTGGAAATTGGACGGCGGTTGTGGTAAGATGGTGGCGTGAAGGCAGGTTCTAGATATCGCGGGGGGTGCGCAATGGGTATTAAGGTGCGAGAGTATACCGAAAACGACATAGCAGAGTTGGCCGCCATTTGGAACGAAGTTGTGGCTGAAGGCGTCGCGTTCCCGCAGACTGAACCCCTGACGACGCTAGAGGCTGCGGACTTATTCGCCGAGCAGTCATTCACCGGCGTTGCGGAAGATGAGAGCACAGGCGAGATACTGGGGCTATATATTTTGCACCCGAACAACGTCGGCCGGTGCGGTCATATATCAAACGCGAGCTATGCGGTCAAATCTACAGCCAGGGGGTTGCGCATCGGCAGAGAGCTGGTGCTGCACAGCCTTGAGAAAGGCAGAGAGCTGGGCTTTAGACTTTTGCAGTTTAACGCGGTTGTAAAGACAAACCACGGCGCGATTTCCCTGTACGAAAAACTTGGCTTTGTGCGGCTCGGCACCATCCCCGGCGGCTTTTTGCTCAAAGACGGGACATTCGAGGACATCATACTCTTTTATCGAACGCTCTAGCCGCACCGCAATTCACTGCAAATACAAGCACCGTGTCCTCACAACGAGACACGGTGCTTAAAGCATTTACCCAAACAACCTGTCAAACAGGCCATGCTTCTTTTTGTTGTGCTCTCTAAACTCTGGGCGCATGTTGACGAGGATGGTATCCTCGCCTATCATCTCGATATCGCACCAGCGTATAATAATATCATCCTCACGCCAAAACAGCCCGAACAACCTGCACCTGCCGTAAATAATTATCGAGCACACCTTGGCGGTAACTGTATCTACTTCCACATCCGAGACGCTGCCAAGTACGCTGCCGTTGCGCATATTTATAACTTCTTTATAGCGCAGGTCAGTTATGCGGCAGATCATAAAATCACACACCCTTCCCACCACATTTTATGTGGGGCGGGGCGGGGCTTAGAACCTAGCGGCAGGCTCTAGGAAAAGAATAGCAGGTGCCGTATTACATACAGCCACCAGACATGCAGCGGGTAGAAGATGTAAAAGAACCACTTGTCGAAAGCGCCCCCGCTGCCGCCTTTGCGCCCGTTGTACAGCAAAATCGGTATAACGGCGAAGAACTGGAAGTGCTGGAAGTGTATCGCCTGCCTGAAAGTAATGTGAGGAAAGACCAAGAATAAATACACCAGCCCCACCGCAGCGCAGGCAATGACCATGGCCGTCTTGCACTCGCGCAAAAAGTAAATGGCCAGCGCTATAAGCAGCAAAATAGGCAAGACGGCAAATAGCAGGAGGTTCTGGAATTGTACCGGCTGACCCGGTGGGATATGAGTAAATACCAACGAGACATACGCCCAGCCCACAGCTATATATACAATAGACATAGCCAGCCTGTGCCTGCGCAGAAAATAAAAGACCAGCACCATAACCGGTGTGAGCAGCCCGCCCTCCACAAAGGTGCCGGCATAGATAAACGCGGCAGCAGACAGGGCGTTTAGTATAGCGTTGCCCTCGCCGTTGATTATACGATCTATTACGAAGATAAGCCCCGCGCTCACCGCAAGTGTGAGAAAGATACCGTTGTTTATTGGTATCGGACCGGGCAGCGCCCACTGGAGTATCATATTGCCAGCGAGCATTATAAGGCCGACAGTACCCATGCGCAAAATAAACCGCAACTTGTCGCGGGTATGGCAAAACGAAACTGTCATAAGATACGCGAAAGTGGGCAGCACCAGCCGCCCGGCATAGCGCAGCTCAAAGGGGAAGTGCATTGGCAAAAAGTATACCAGGTGGTCACCCAGCATCAGCACCACCATTATAAGCTTGAGCGCAAACGCGCTAAGTCCCACCTTCTGTAGTGTCGTCATCCACAACCCGCCCTTTTCCCAAGATTTGTCCTTCTTTCTAGCTTATGCATGTTTCCCGGCATTTCTTCCTATAATATCCACATATTTGACAGAGGCAAACAGTAGCGACTACCACTTTTTGTCTCATTTTTCTAACTTCCAACTTTGGAGGCCACTGATGAGCGAATACTCCGGCACACTTGCAGAACAGCTTAGCCGCTTTGACAGCGACCCCTATCGCGGCATTACTGCCCGGCAGGCCGAGCAATCTTTTGCCACCTTCGGGGGGAATGCCCCCGGGCAGCCCTACGACAAAAGCCTGGCAGCCCGCTTTGCCACACAGTTTAAAAACCCGATGACCCTGGCCCTAGCCGGGGCGGCCGTGCTCGCCTTTGTGCTGGCTCTGCGCGGGAGCCAGGGTGGGATGGCTCAACCCGTGTTAATCCTGGTTTTACTCTGCTTAAACAGCGGCTGGGCCGTTTCCCGAAATACAAAGGCCGCCAAAACTCTCGAGGTCTTGCAGGAGGCATACGCCCCGAAAGCACGGGTGGTACGGGACGGCGGAGCGCTAACTCTGCCTGGGGCTGAGCTGGTTCCGGGGGATATTGTGATGATAAAGGCAGGAGACTTCGTGCTGGCCGACGGACGCCTGGTCGAGAGCGAAGGGCTTGTCTGCGACGAGAGCGACCTTGCCGGGTGCAGAGCCCGCTCCCCCAAAGACCACACCGCCCAGCTGCTCGAGGACGCCCCCCTGAGCGAGCGGGCCAACATGGTTTATGCCGGCTCTGCCGTGGTGGGCGGACAAGGCCGGTATCTCGTGACCGCAACCGGCAGCCAGACCGAAATGAACAAATTCGTCTTATCGTCCACGCCCTCTACGGACGACGCTCCTATCCAAACAAAACTGGGGCGCGTGGCGGGGCTTCTGGGGCTTATAGGGCTTTGCGCCACCGGAGCGGTGTTCGTTGCCGGGCTTGCCCGGGGCGGAGAGTTTATCCCCACGCTTTTGGCGGCTCTGGCCCTGGGGGTGGTTCTTCTGCCGGTTGGGCCGGTCGGCACCACCCGCTATAGCCTTGCCTTGACCGCACATCGACTGCACAAAAATGGGGCAAGCGTGCGAGGTCTGTCTGCGCTGGAGGCTTTGGGCAGTGTATCGGTCATCTGCGCCGACAAAACCGGTACTCTGACTATCGGCCGTATGAGCCTTAGAAAGCTCTGGCCGCTGGGTGGCAAGGTAGAAAACTTCTCGGCTGATATCGGCGGACAAAGCTTTGATCTCTTGCGCCTAGCAGCCCTTTGCTGCGATGGCCGGGTCGAGCTGCGCGGGGACGAGCTGCGGCATATCGGCCACCCGGCAGAGACCGCGATACTCGCCGGCGCTTTTGAGCAAGGAATGCCGGGCGCCGACCTAGAAAACCACTACCCGCGCGTAGCCGAACTGCCCTTCGACCCGCAGCGCGGGCTGAAGACAACGGTCCACCAGGTGGGGGGCAAGCTGCTCTGCATCACCAAGGGGGAACTGGACGCCCTTTTGCCACGCTGCCAAAACGAGAGCAAAAACGCCGGGCGTGTACACGAAAAGATGTGCGAACTGGCCCTTAGCGTAGTGGCCATAGCCTGCCGGGAACTTGAGTGTCTGCCCGTAAATATAAACAGCGAAACCCTTGAGCAAAACCTTATATTCATGGGGCTTATAGGCATATACGACCCGCCGCGGGAGGAGAGCGGGCAAGAAGTCTCTCTTTGCAGGAAGGCGGGAGTGCGCACGGTTATGGCGAGCGCCGAGAATCCGCTGACCGCCCAAGCCATAGCCGAAGAGCTGGACATACTGCGAGATGGGGAAGAGCTGCTGCGCGGCGAGCGGCTGGACGAAGTAAACCAAGAGAAGCTGCGCGGGGAAATTGACAGATACAGCGTCTACTCCCGATTGAGCGTACAAGACACAGTCCGTGCGCTGTCCGCCTGGCAGGCAGAGGGCAAAGCCGTTTTGCTGACCGGCGCCGAACCGAAGGACGCCCCCGCCCTGGAGGCCGCGGATATCGGCTGTGCCCTGCCACACGCCACAGATATCGCCAAAAGCGCCGCCGGCATAGCTCTGGACACAAACCACGGCTTTGAGACAATTGCGCTGGCAGTGCGCGAGGGCCGGGGCACCCTTGCAAATATAAACAAAATGCTCGCTTTTCTGCTGAGCTGCGGGCTGGCAAAGGCGGTGAGCATGTTAGTGGCGCTAACGTTGGGCTGGGGCGCGCCGCTTGCTCCTGCCCAGCTGCTGCTTTTAGGCCTCGTGGCCTGCATGTTCCCGGCGGTTGCTATCGGGACACAGCCGGTCGGTCGGCAGAGAGCGGGGGGCAGAGTACAAAGAAGTGCGAACTCACTTCTCACCTCTCAAGCCTCGAGTGAGGGCTTCCTTTTCGGCGGGCTTGGGAGAGCCGTTCTTCTGCAGGGAATGGTGCTGGGTGCTGTCACCTTGATAGGCTACTCCCTGGGGGCACATGCCGACATCTCACGTTACCTCCCCCCCAGCGGGGATATGGGGATAACCATGGCTTTCCTGGTGCTGTTTGTCGGGCAGCTGAGCTGCGCGCTGGGCGGCCACAGCGGGGACGGCCTCCTAGTGGCTGGAATTTCGAGCGTAAAGGGGATGTTGCGGGCACTTGCCGCCAGTTTGGGTATTCTTGCCGGGGTTGTAGGCACCCCGCTGGGCGGCCTGCTTGGGCTGCACCCGCTGAGTATGCTGCACTGGGTCTGGGCAATCTTGCTCAGTTTGATACCGTTGCTTGTCGGCGAAACCATCAAAGCTGCCGCGTCTATCAAAGAACGGTTGTAGGAGCGTGAAAAGACAGACACAGGGAGCTGCAATGAAGGCCACATGGCGCAACCATATCATTTCTCACTTCTGATAGCCGCCCAGCCCTCACTCTCCAGTTTGGTCGTGGGGCGCAAGCCGACACATTCCAGCACCGCCTCGATTTCCCCAGCCCGCTCACTGAGTATCCCCGAGGCGATGAACACCCCGCCCGGGGCCAACAGCCGCGGGATATCGGGGGCAAGCTCGAGAATAACATCGGCTATTATGTTGGCAAAAATCACATCGAACTGCCCGCTCACGCCAGCAGCCAAGTTCCCCTTGCGGAATGTGGCTCGGCTCTCCAGGCCGTTCATAGCGGCGTTCCCAGCGCAGGCGCTCACCGCCACCTGGTCAATATCCACGCCTAGGGCACTGTCGGCCCCAAGCAGCAGTGCAGTTATAGCGAGTATGCCGCTGCCACAGCCAAGGTCGAGCACCCGCTCGCCGCCAGTTACAGCCCGCTCTGCAAGCTCCATACACAGCCGTGTGGATTGGTGGGTGCCGGTGCCAAAGGCCATCCCCGGGTCGAGCAGCAGGACAGTCTCACCAGGCGCAGGGGTATATTCTTCCCAGCTGGGGCATACTACCAGCGCCTTACCTACGTGGGTCGGCTTCCAGTACTGCTTCCAGCTGCTCTCCCAGCTATCTTCTTCCATATTTGTGATTATACACTCGTCCATAGGGCCGAGCAGGTTGTCTGTATCCCCGGCCTTTAACTGGGCAAGAGCCTGGTCAACCTGTGCCAGCCGCTGCTCTATCTCCTCGTCTCGGGGCAGGTAAAATGTGACCGAGCTTCTACCTCCGCGCAGGTGCATGAGGCTCTCGTCCACCAGGTCCCACTTGCCCTGCTTGCCCGCGAGAAACTCCTCGAAGTCCTCCGGGCTGCGGATTACAAACCCGGTGATACCGATACTCTCCAAAGCGGCGCAAACCAGCTCTACACCTGGCGGCGCAACGCAAAACTCAACTTCTACCCAAGTCATGGCTGCATTTCCCCTTTTTGGAAGTATACTTCTTTCGCCCCCAAAAAGCAACTGCGCCGGCAAGTGTCGGCGCAGTTGCTTTGTTGCTTCGATATAAAACTACAACTTGCCACCAAAGTACTCCATCGCGCACTTAAAAATATCCAATATCTCATGGGGAGGTATGTTGCGGTAGAGGTGCGCGCCATGCCGCTCGTTGTGGGCCATCTTGCCAAACACCCGCCCGTCGGGGGAAGTTACTCCCTCAATAGCGTGGCAGGAGCCGCTTGGGTTGTGGGCAATATCCATGGTGGGCTTGCCTTCAAAATCTACATATTGCGTGGCAATTTGGCCGTTCTCGGCAAGCTGGCGGACAAGCTCTTCCCCGGCTATAAACCGCCCCTCTGCGTGGGAGATTGGCGCGAGGTAGACATCCCCCACCCGCATACCCGAAAGCCATGGGCTTTTGTTGGAGGCAATACGGGTGCGCGCCATCCTGCTCTGGTGCCGGCCAATTAGATTACTACTCAGCGTAGGGCTGTCCGGACCGGGGGCGCGGTACTCGCCAAAGGGCACAAGCCCCAGCTTAACAAGAGCCTGGAAGCCGTCGCAAATGCCCAGCACTAGCCCGTCGCGGGCGTGCAGCAACGCTTCTATTTGCTCGCGCACACGCCCCTCGCGCAAGAATGTGGTAATCAGTTTGGCAGAGCCGTCCGGCTCGCCACCGGCTGAACTCCCGCCGGGCAATGCCACGATGTTGGCCCGCCCCACCAGCTCGGCGAACTGCGCAGCGGATTCCTCTGCTGTCTGTGGGGTGAGGTTTCGCACCACAAAAGTCTCTACCCGTGCGCCAGCCCGGGCAAAGGCCCTGGCCGTGTCGTACTCGCAGTTAGTGCCGGGAAATACGGGGATTGCGACCAGAGGCGCACCTGCGCCAGTTTTTATTTGTGGAGCCGGGAAAGTTTTGCTTGTCCGCTCCCAGCTCAAAACTTCGGCCGGGCCGCTTTGGGGGACTTTTTCGGGGTAGACTGGTGCCAATGTGCTCTCCCAGGCGGCCTGGATTTCGGCAAGGTCTACGCTGCTCTCAGGCAGTGTAAGCTTGTACTCTTCGGCCGTGTGTCCCAGCAAAGAACCCTCTAGCTCGGGCAGCGTCTCCCTGGCCTCCAGGATAAACGCGCCCGGGTTCGGCTGCCAGGATAAATCTTTGCCGCAGACAAAACCTATGCGATTGCCCAGGCACATGTTGAATATGCCCTGAGCGCTGCCGCCCTGCCCCACCGCCCAAGCCGAGAGTATCCGCCCAGATTGGAGCAGCCCCTCTACCCGGTCGAAGAGGGAACGCAGGCTTTCAAAGTCAGGGAGTTCGTCGGCATCACAGCTGGGTGAGAGCAGGTAGACCGGGCTGCCCGCCCGTTTAAATTCAGGCGAGATTATCTTTTCCGAGCTGCCCAGCCCAACCGCCACGCTGATAAGCGCAGGCGGAACATGCAGATCTTCGAAGCTGCCGGACATGCTGTCCTTGCCGCCAACAGCCGCGACTTCAAGCTGCGCCTGAGCCTCAAGCGCGCCAAGAAGAGCCGCCGCGGGTTTGCCCCACTTTTTGGGGTCATCGCCCAACCGCTCGTAGTATTCCTGGAAAGACAGCCAGCTTTGGGCGCGCTTGCCGCCTGCGGCTATCACTTTCGCCAGAGACTCAACCACCGCGCAGACAGCCCCGTGGTATGGGCTCCAGCTGGAGTAATTTGGGTCGTAAGCCCAGCTCATCAGCGAACAGGCAGAGGTCTCGCCCTCCAGCACCGGGAACTTGGCAGCCATCACCTGAGCCGGGGTGAGCTGGTACTTGCCGCCCAACGGCAACAGCACACTACCCGCCCCAACTGTGGAGTCAAATCTCTCTATCAGCCCCTTCTGCGAGCAGAGTTGCAGGCTGGAAAGCTTCTCGAGCAGGGTCTCGCAGGTTACCGGAGCGCTCTCTTTTTTGCAAGGGGCAGGGTGCGGGATGCAGACACGGGCAGTGCGGGAAGCACCATTTGTGTCTAAAAACTCGCGGTCGAGTTCCAGGATCACCTTGCCCCGCCAGCGCATAACCAGCTTCTTTTGGAGGGTGACCTGGGCCACCACCGTGGCCTCGAGGTTTTCCTCCCGCGCCAGTGTGATGAATCTGTCAGCGTCGCCGGGTGCGACTACCACGGCCATCCGCTCCTGGCTTTCGGAAATGGCAAGCTCGGTACCGCTAAGCCCGTCGTACTTGGGGGGCACTGCGTCCAGATTGACTTCCAGGCCGGCGGCCAGTTCGCCTATAGCCACACTCACCCCACCGGCCCCAAAGTCGTTGCACCGCTTGATTAGGGTTGAGGCCCGTGGGTCGCGCAGCAACCGCTGCATCTTCCGCCCTTCCGGGGCGTTGCCTTTTTGCACCTCGCTGCCGCAGCTCTCCAGGGATTGCTCGGTATGGGCCTTAGATGAGCCTGTCGCCCCACCGCAGCCGTCCCGTCCTGTCCGCCCGCCAAGCAGGATAACTTTATCCCCGGGGCTGGGCTGCTTTTGGACGACATTTGCCGCCGGTGCCGCGCCAACAAGAGCACCCATCTCCATCCGTTTAGCCGCGTAGCCGGGGTGATAGATTTCATGCACCAGCCCACCTGCCAGGCCAACCTGGTTTCCATAAGAAGAATACCCTGCCGCCGCTGCTTGGCAAATTGTTTTTTGTGGCAGCTTACCTGGCAGGGTGTCTTCAATTTTCTCTAGGGGGTTTGCGGCTCCGGTGATACGCATGGCTTGGTAGACATAGCTTCGCCCGGACAGCGGGTCGCGAATACCCCCGCCCAGACAGGTGGCCGCCCCTCCAAAGGGTTCCATCTCAGTCGGGTGGTTGTGGGTCTCGTTTTTGAACATCATCAGCCAGTCTTGGGGCTGTCCGTCCACTTTAATGGTAACTTTGACAGTGCAGGCGTTGACTTCTTCGCTCAGGTGCAGGCTGTCCAATAGCCCTCTTGCCCGCAGCGACTTAGCCGCGATTGTCGCCATATCCATAAGGCTTACCGGGGCTTCGTCCCGGCCAAGATCCCCGCGCATCTCCCGGTAGCGCTTGTAGCTCTTACGTATGTACTCCGGCTCAATTTCAATCTCTTCCAGCCTTGTGAGAAAAGTTGTATGACGGCAGTGGTCGGACCAGTAGGTGTCGAGCACCCGCAGCTCGGTCAAGGTGGGGTTGCGCCCCTTCCCCTTGAAATAGCCCTGGCAGAGCATAAGGTCGTCCATGTTCATGGCAAGGCCCAGCTCACCCAGCAGGGCTTCCAGGGCGGCGGCATTCATTTCGGTAAACCCCACGACTTCGGGGACGGCCTCGGGCACGGGCTGCTCCAGAATAAGGGTAGCTGGTATCTCCAAGCTTGCCTCACGGCTCTCGATAGGGTTGATCAGATGTTTTTTAACAGCTTCAATCTGACTTGGGCCCAGCTTGCCCTCCAACACCCATATTTTGGCACAACGGACAGTAGGGGCTTCCTTGCCATTCAACATGGATATACACTGGGCGCAGCTGTCGGCTCGTTGGTCAAATTGCCCGGGCAGATACTCCACCGGTATAAGATGGCTGCCGACAAAGCCAGGCAGGCACTCATAGCTCAGGTCAACCGGTGGTTCGCAGAGAATGCTGTCTTGTACGGCTAAAAGATCCCCGGCAGCGACACCCTCGACGAGGTAGCGGTTAAAGAGCCGGACACCTTTAAGCTCACCCAGCCCCAGGGTAGAGCGCAAATCGGCAAGCATTTGCTCTGCCTCTACCGCAAAGCCCGGCTTCTTTTCAACGTGCAAACAGTAAACAGCCATTGATGTTACCTCCTATATACAAAGCAGGATTTATACTTGCTCCCACCACCACAAAAAGGCCGCCCTTTTGAGGCGACCCAAATGGGCGCTTAGCTTTAGCCTAGCCAGCCCGCTGAACTTTATCCGAACGCAGGCAACGGGTGCAGGCGTAAACGCGGCGGGGGGTTCCGTTAACTATTGCTCTAACGCGCTGAACATTGGGCTTCCACATCCTGTTGGACCGCCTGTGGGAGTGAGAAACCTTTATGCCAAAAGAAACGCCTTTGCCGCAAACTTCGCATTTAGCCACCTTGTGCACCTCCTTCGCTTGATTGTAGATTAAGTGAGAAAAGACGAACAACATGTATTTTAGCAGATTTTTGCCCCCAATGCAACACCCTTTGGGCAATTGAGTGCAATTGACAATGTACAATTGACAATGTACAATGAATGTGTACGCTTTGCGGATGAATTTTAATAATATCACCTAGGTGATTCCATCGTTGCCAATTGTACATTCATTGTCAATTGTCAACTGAGTGTGGGGGTGCAAATGGGCGCTTTTTTTCAGCTAAATACAGATCTTCTAGCCCAGTGGGCGCCGCGGATAGCGATACTGCTTCTTTGCCTGCCTGTGCACGAGTATGCCCACGCCCTGGCAGCTAATAAGCTGGGGGACAACACCGCCGCCCACCAGGGCCGCTTGACCCTCAACCCATTTGTGCATCTAGATTTAATTGGCTCTGCTATGATTATGTTTGCGGGTTTTGGCTGGGCAAAACCGGTACCGGTGGACACTAGAGTGTTCCGGCGCCCCCGGCGGGATATGGCCATGGTGGCCGCAGCCGGCCCGCTGGCTAACATAATAATGGCGACCGCTATATTGGCTATCGTCAAGATTATTGTGTACACAACAGGGTATGGGTGGATTTTCGCCGTTGAAAATGTGGGAACCTTGCAGGCTCTCTTTATGTTCGGCACGCTCGCAAGCGCAGCTACCACCGAGGCCATCGCACTGGTGATTTTTAGAGATATGATTATCATCAACCTGATGCTCGCTTGCTTCAACTTGCTGCCTTTGCCCCCGCTGGACGGCTCTAAATTCTTCGGCGCGCTCATGCCGGAACGTCACTACTTCGGGATGATGCGCTACGAGCGCCTCGCCTTCCCGATGCTACTCTTGTTGATGCTTACGGGGGTGCTCGGTAGCGTTATCAGGTGGCTGAGTATCCACGCCTTTTCGGTGATTGATCTCATCACACTGCCGATAGACCTGATTTTGGGAGGCTAGCCGCCGGTGGAAAAGCTTACATTTAGCGTAGCGGAGTACGACGCACCACTCGCCCTTATCCTCCACCTGCTACAAAAGAACAAACTGAATATCCTCGATATCGAGATAAGCTCCCTGCTCGAACAGTACCTGGCCGCCATAGCCGAGTTTAGCGAGCAAGACCTCGAGGTCGCCAGCGAGTTTTTGGAGATGGCCAGCCGGCTTGTACATATAAAAACAGTCTCCCTGCTGCCCAAGCACAAGGAGGAAGAGGACAAGCTAAAGCAAGAGCTGCAAGGCCAGCTTATCGAGTACGCACTCTGCAAAGCCGCTGCCCGCGACCTGGGTGAGCTGTTTTTGGGCCAGGACATCTTTGTGCGCGAGGCTGCCCGCATTGAGATAGACCCCACATATACCTTAACCCACGACGCTCAAGCACTCGTAGACGCCCTGGTGGACGCAATGGGCAAAGAGGCGCGGCGCTTGCCGCCCCCCAGGGAGACCTTTGACCCACTGGTAACCCGCCCAATAGTAAGCGTGACCGCCAAAATCTTCACAGTGCTGCGCGCGCTACGCCTAAAAGGCCCCGCCCACCTGCACGCCCTTTACGGCGCAAGCCCTGACCGCAGCGGCGTAATCGCCACCTTCCTGGCAGTGCTTGAGCTTATTAAGGCGGGGAAGGTTAGCATGAGCGGTGAGGAAGTGCAGTTGACGAGGGACAGTTGATAGGAGTGTGCGTGAAATGAAAAGTTCTGTAATATCAGAAGACATCGACATATAATATCAACTTTAACCCTAACACCGGTCGAGCTCGTACGTGATATAACCGACACCGCCCAAGAAAGGTAACACCATGGACTCACCCACCCACGAGCGCCAAATCGAGGCTATTATCTTCGCCGCCGGCGACCCGATTGAAATCGGGAAAATTTCCCAAACTCTGGATATACAGGCGGAAATTGTCAAACATTACATTGACAAGATACGCAGGCGGTACGCCGAGGACAAAAGCCCCTTTGACATTGCCTATCTTGGGAATGCGGTGCAGATGTGCACGTTGCCCGAGTACGCCGAATGTATCCGCACAGCGTTGGTTTTGCGCCGCAGCGTGCCGCTTTCGCAGGCGTCGCTGGAAGTGCTTGCAACCATTGCCTACAACCAGCCGGTCACCCGTTCTTTCGTCGAGCAGGTGCGCGGAGTCGACTGCTCCGGCCTGGTGCGCTCCCTGGCGGAGAAGGGGCTTATTGAAGAAGCCGGGCGGCTGCAGATTCCGGGCAAGCCGATAGCTTACCGGACAACCAAAGTGTTCTTGCGCAGCTTTGGCCTTGCCGGGCTTGACCAGCTCCCGGATTTGCCGGGCCAGGCACCCGAAGGAGAAACCGCCCTCGAAGCCTTGGAAGTGGAAGGGCAGATAGATTTCGACGAACTGGACTAGCTGTAAGGGAGGGAGGCGGCCGGGTTGATTGCACTTGCCATACTGGGGTGGATAGCCCTTGGGCTGCTTGCCCTGCTGGTTTTAGTCCTCCTTTTGACTCTGCCCTCACTGCGGCTGCATTTCTCGGCCCGGGACGGCGAGGTAAAATTGAGCGCCCACTACCTGTTCTTGCGTTACAAGATTTTACCCTGGTTAGAGAAGCCCGAGAAAAAAAAGAAAGCGAAGAAAAAAACAAAGAAAGCCAAGGAACCCCCCGAGGAAGAGGAGAAACCAGACAAAGCGAAGGAGACATCCCTTAGCCAAAAGTGGGAGCAGTACCGGCCACTTATCCGCAAAAGTGGCAAGGTTGTGCGAAGGCTCTGCAAGCGAGTGGTTATCTACAAAGTGCACGCGCGGGTAAAGATTTGTGGAGAGGACGCACACCAAACCGCACTGAGCTATGCGAAAATGGCCTCCGGAGCCACGGTGCTCTCACAAATTCTGGGCTGGGTGTTCACTTTAAAAAAGTCAGATATCGAGATTCTCCCGGATTTTATCGGCCAGAGCAGCAGCTACGATATTTCTTTTAGATTGCGGTTGCGGCCTGTGCACATGCTCACAGCGGGCATAACTATGTTATCAGCCTACCTAAAGACATCTAGGCGGGGCAAAAAAATACGTAAGGGTGGTAAAAAATATGAGCCAGCAACAGCATCCCATAAGTGATTTCACGGCGTCGGCGCTCAGTAGCCTGCGCTCCCTGGTGGACGTCAACACTATTGTGGGCGAGCCTATCGCCGCCGGCGAAGGTGTGGTGATTATACCGATCTCCAAGGTGAGCTTTGGCTACTGCTCGGGTGGTAGCGACCTGCCCACCGAGAAAGCGGGCGAGCACTTTGGTGGCGGCACCGGCGGCGGAGTTACCATCCAGCCGCTGGCGTTTTTGGTGATAAACAACGGGGACGTTTCCCTAATGCAGATGCAAAGCGCCGAGAACACCGGCGACCGCATAGTCAACGCTGTGCCAGGATTAATTGACAAAGTCTACGGGCTTATCAAGAAAAAGAAAGATAAGGACGAGGACGAAGAAGAGAATTAGCGCTTAACCCTTTTACTCCCATGCAAAATAATGATTTCCCAGGAAATACTGTAGGAAAACCGTTGTGTGTGGGAGAGTTTAAAAGATGCGAAAAATCTTCACCGCCTTTTTGGCTGCGATCATGATTTTTGCCCTGAGCGCCCCTGCTTTGGGGGAACAGCACGGCGACCTTGAGGTTGGAGCCAAGGCCGCCATTGTTATAGACGCGAGAACAGGGCGAGTGCTCTTTGCCCAAAACGAACACGAACAACTGCCGATGGCCAGCACTACAAAAATCATGACCTCCCTGCTGGCCCTTGAGCAAGAGGGGATCGACGAGATGTTTGAGGTTGACCCCATTGCCATCAAGGTGGAGGGGTCATCTATGGGGCTGCGGGAGGGTGATTTGGCTTCGTTGCACGCCCTGGCGGTGGGTATGCTGCTACATTCGGGCAACGACGCTGCAAATGCGGCCGCCGTACGTATCTCAGGGACGATACCCGAGTTCGCGGCTTTAATGAACGAGCGGGCACGCACCATAGGCATGGAGAACACAAGCTTTGAGACACCCTCCGGTCTAGACGGAGAGTTTCACTACTCAACCGCATACGACATGGCCTTGCTGGCCCGGGAGGCTATCGCCAACGAAGACTTTAGGGCCATTTGCTCCCAGTACAAGCTGCGGGCCAGCTTTGGCAATCCGCCCCAAAACCGCTGGCTTAAAAACCACAACAGGCTGCTAAGCTCTTACGACGGCGCGTTTGGGGTAAAGACCGGCTTTACTAAAAAGTCGGGCCGCTGCCTGGTGTCGGCAACCGCGCGGGACGGCGTCGAGCTTATCTGCGTAACCCTGGGCTGCTCCGACGACTGGAACACCCACAAATACCTATACGACCACTTTTTTGCACAGCTTGCCATACAAGACCTGGCGGAAGGGCTGAAGGACAGCGTCGTCCCCGTGGTGGGTGGAACTGTTGACCGGGTGAGCGCGCTTCCTGTCGAGCGGGCAACTGCCGCAATCCCCAAGGAGGGCGCACAGGTTCGGTACCAGTTCCGCTTGCCCGAGTTTGTCTACGCCCCGGTAAGCGAGGGGCAATACCTGGGCGAAGCCGACATCTTCCTAGACGGCGAAAAGCTATTTACCCTCCCGCTGGCAGCCGGGGAAGATATCCCCCTGCTCCACCCCGAAAAGAAAGGCCTGCGAGAAAAGGTCGCCGACTGGCTTGATTTCGACTAGATTATGGGGGCGTTCGCTGTCCGGCGAGCGCCTCTCAATTAACACATAAAGGATGTAACACATGACGCATAATGGCCCAGGCAGAATCCAAAAGATACTCTCACAGTACGGCGTGCTCTCTCGCCGCAAAGCAGAAGAGGCCGTGGCGGCAGGACGGGTGCAGGTAAACGGCCGGCCTTGCCAGATAGGCCAACCGGTCAACCCTAGGCGTGATATAATCACAATTGACGGGAAGAAAGTTGACCTGCGAAAGCAGGACAAGCCAGTTACAATAATGCTCCACAAGCCGCGTGGAGTAATAACCACCACCAGCGACGAGCAGGGGCGCAAATCGGTAATGGACCTGCTGGACGGCGTGCCGGTGAGGGTCTACCCGGTGGGACGGCTGGACCGCAACAGCGAGGGCCTGCTCCTGCTGACAAGCGACGGCGAGCTGGCAAACGCACTTGCCCACCCACGGGGGCAAATCGGCAAGACTTACCGGGTGAGCGTGCGCAGCGCGGTAGTCGAAGAGCAGCTGATAGCCCTGAGCACCGGGGTTAAGATAGAGGGCGAACACCGCCCTACCCTGCCCGCCAAAATACACGTGATAAGCACAGAGCCGGGGCGCAGCGTATTGCAGCTGACCATCTACGAGGGCCGCAACCGCCAGGTGAGAAAAATGTGCGACGCGGTGGGGCTTGAGGTCTCCCGGTTGCGGCGCACTGCCATTGGGCCGGTAAAGTTGGGTATGCTTGCACCCGGCAAATGGCGTCAGCTGACACCTGCTGAGCTATTGGCTTTGCGCGGGGCGACTAAATAAGAAGACATGAGAGGCGCCACAATGAAGCGTATAATCTTAGCAATACTTATCATCACAACCGCGCTATTCTTCGTCGCCTGCAGTGGGCCTAGAGAAGTGCTAACCGCCCAGGAATTCACCTCCCACATGGAGGGTGCCGGCCACATTGTGGAGGACTTTACCCACGAGTTTGACGACGCGCCACCCGGCGTTGACGTAAGGACTTTTCTGGTTGCGGACACCGGTGGCTTTGATGTAGACTTTTTTGTGTTTGAAACCGACCAAGCCGCCAGAGCGTTCCACAATATAATAAGGCGCGAGCTAGAAGACAGCAGAGGGCGCACCTCCTCTCACAGAGAGGTCAACCTCGCAAACTTTAACAGGCTGACACAAACAACCGATGGGCGATTCGAGGCCCTTGTTCGGGTCGAGAATACAGCTATTCTCATCGCCACGACCACCCAAAACAAAGCCGATGCCCAGGCTGTCTTAGACCTTTTGGGGTACTAAAGAACCTGTATTCATAACTCAGCACACTTCGTTTATGAATACAGGTTCTAAGCGTGAGAGGAGACAAACAGTTGTGAGCAAACCGGTTCAAATTTTACTCGTCATAGTCGTAATAATCGTCGCGCTGGCAGTGGTGAATTTGGCAGCCGGCGCGGGTGCCAACCTGTTTTACTGGCTGGCCGACTTAGCCAGCCCCAACCAATAAAGGACACGTGATTACTTATGCTTGAGATACAGCCCAGCACCGACCCAAAGCTGCTTGCTCAGTACTGCAGGCAAAGCGGCAAGATGCCCGGCCCACAATATTATCTCTACCTGGCAAAAGAGGGAGAAAGATTACTCGCGGCCGGGCTGTTTGAAATAGACAGCGACAGCGTGGATGCAGTCTTTTATCAGGGGGACGAACAGGACGCCTGGCTGTTGGACGCGGTCTTGCGTGCCGGGCTAAACTACGCCGCCGGCCACGGCATTACAACAGGGCGGCTGCCCGAAGAGCTGCGGCAGACCCACAGCGCGCTGTTTGCAAAGCTCAACTACCCCTCGGAGGCCGAGTTCAACATCACCAACTTTTTTGGGAAGTATAAAAACTGTGGGGCGGTGTAATACGGTTGAGCCAGTGATTGATAATCAATTAACACTTGGCACTATTACCCGCCTGCTTTTTTGGACGACAGCACAAAGTTCTGCCCGTCTCCCGAAAAAACGCTGGTGCATGGTGCTGGTGCCTATTGAGTATCGGGCGAGTTTAGTGTATACTTTGGCTCAGAACCTTGTTTTCGCGCCGGAGAATCTGCGCGGGAACCACAAAGGATGGTGTAACCCAGATGAGTGCACAGGATAGCCCGGTAACTTTTGATAAAGCCAGGCAGGTTTACAATGAGCCCACCCCAGCGCGGGAGCGTCTCGGGCTGCTCTTTGACCCAGACACCTTCGTTGAGCTGGACCGCTTTTCCTCGATAGAAGACGAACCCTGCGGCGTGGTCTGCGGGTACGGCGCTGTTAATGGCAGCCCGGTCTGCGCTTTCGCCCAGGAGGGCGGCGGTTTTGGCATGGCCCAGGCGGGTAAAATCTCAAAGCTTTACGATTTGGCCCTAAAGACCGGGGTTCCGGTTGTGGGCGTTTACGACTGCGGCGGCGGCCGGGTGGGCGAAGGTATATCCGCCCTTGAGGCCTACGGCCAGTTGCTGCTGCGCATAAACAACCTTTCCGGCGTGGTACCGCAAATTGCCCTTGTGTTGGGCAGCTGCACAGGGGCAACCTCTATGCTGGCCTGCAGCGCCGATTTTGTGGTGATGGAAAAATCCGCCACATTCTTTATGACGCCGCCAACCCTCTCGCAGGATGAAGCAGACGGCGCAGGCACGGCTGATACAGCCGCGAGGTCCGGGGTGGCCCATATAGTTGCCGAGACCCCTGAGCTTGCCTGCGAGAGCGTGCGTAAGATGCTCTCTTACCTGCCGGCCAACAACCTGTCAACTTCGCAGGCGCTTCCTCATACCGCCCCTGAGGCTGAGCTTGCACCCGGCAACTACGCAGAGGCCGAGCCAGGCTCTCTGGCCGGGGCTATCTTCGATTCCGGCAGCCTGCTCGAGTTGTTGCCTGAGTTCGGCGCGAGCGCTTACACCGCTCTCGCTACCCTTGGCGGCGTACCTGTAGGCGTAGCGGGAACCAAAGATAAGCTAAGCGCTGACAGCTGCGCAAAGCTCGCTAAGATGGTAATGGTATGCGACGCCTTCCAGATACCGGTGGTGACGCTTGTCAATGCCGCCGGATTCACACCCTCCTCCCAGGCGGAGCTTTGCGGCGCAGTGCGCGAGATGGCAAAGCTGGCCCACGTATACGCCGAGGCGACCACCGCCAAGGCCGCGGTTATTACCGGCAACGCTTACGGCGGGGCGTACATTGCCCTGTGCAGCCGGGCCGCTAACTCAGACTACACTATAGCCTGGCCGGAGACGGTCATCTCAGTGCTTGACCCACAGACTGCGGTGGCCTTCCTGCACGCCGACGAAATCAACGCGCAGCGCAGCCGCCAGGACATACTAAACGACTACTTAGCTCAGGTGGCAAGCCCGCTGGCCGGTGCTAAAGCCGGCTACCTAGACGACGTAATACCCCCAGATCTTACCCGCGCAGCCCTTATCTCAGCCCTGGATCTGCTCAGCGCAAAGCGGGTACACAAAAACCCCAAAAAGCACGGCAATATACCCATATAGCGGTTGAAGAATGAGCATTAACGACGGAGCGCGGCGAATGTCTGCTGGGTCTTGATGCACAATACAACTTTACACAGCAATCAAAAAACTGGAGGACAACTCTATGAAACGCTTTCAAGTTACGGTAAATGGCACCGCCTACGACGTACAGGTTCAGGAGCTTGACGCCCAGGCTCCTGTTGCCCCTGTGGCTCCTCCGCCGGCCCCTGTGGCCGCTGCGAACGTGGCCGCACCGGCACCCGCGGCTGTGGACCCTGTCCCTGTGGTGACCATTCCCGCGGCCCCTGTGACGCCCGCAGCCCCCACGCCCTCCACCGCGGCTCCCTCTCCTGCATCTGCCGCTGGGGCTGTCAAGGTCACCGCACCCATGCCCGGCAACATCTGGGATGTGCGCTGCAGCGTTGGCCAGGCAGTCAGCAAGGGCGACGCGCTGATAATACTGGAAGCGATGAAGATGGAAAACGAGATTCTTGCACCGCAGGACGGCACAGTGGCCGGTATCCACGTCAGCAAGGGCGAAACAGTCGAGACCGGCGCGCTGCTGGTTTCGCTGAACTAGAGGATGGCAGAGACGCCGTTTGCCGCGTCTATTCAAATCTCACCATTGCCTTTTACAATCTCGCTTCCTACACCCAAGAAATGAGGTGGCTGTTTTGGCCAAAGTTAAACTGACAGAAACGGTCCTGCGGGACGCCCACCAATGCCTTATAGCCACGCGGATGACCATAGAGGACATGCTGCCCATGCTAAGCGCTCTCGACGATGTGGGCTACCACTCGGCCGAAGTGTGGGGAGGCGCGACCTTTGACGCCTGTATTCGCTTTTTGGACGAAGACCCATGGGATCGTCTGCGGACAATACGCAAGCACATGCCCAAAACAAAGCTTCAAATGCTGTTCCGGGGCCAGAATATGTTGGGTTACCGCCACTATGCCGACGACTTGGTAGGCTACTTTGTGGCCAAGATGGTCGAGAACGGAATCGACATCATCCGCACTTTCGACGCCCTCAACGATATACGCAACCTTGAGACCGCTATAGCCGCGGCCAAGAAGGAAAAAGCCCATGTACAGACAGCGATAAGCTACACCACCAGCCCGGTGCACAACATCGAGTACTTTGTAAAGTACGCCAAAGACCTGGAAGGCGCCGGAGCCGACTCCATCTCGATAAAGGACATGGCCGGGATAATTAGCCCTTACGACGCTTACGAGCTGGTGCGCGCCATCAAAGAGACTGTCAAGCTGCCAATCCAGCTGCACACTCACTATGTCTCGGGGTTTGCTTCAATGGCATATCTAAAGGCCGTCGAAGCCGGGGTCGACATTCTGGACACCGCAATTTCTCCGCTGGCTTTGGGCACCTCTCAGCCGCCGACCGAATCGATAGTGGCAGCCTTCGCGGGCACTCCATACGACACCGGTCTCGACCTGCGAAAGCTGGACACAGTACGCGAACACGTCGCCAAGCTGCGCGACAAGTACCTCAAAAATGGCCTGCTCGACCCCAAAATGATGGGGGTAGACGCCAATACTATCATATACCAAGTGCCGGGAGGGATGCTCTCTAACCTGCTCTCTCAGCTCAAAGAGGCCGGTAAGGAGCACCAGTTCGAGGACGTTTTGCGCGAGGTACCGGTTGTACGCAAAGAGGCCGGCTATCCACCGCTGGTCACGCCAACCTCGCAAATCGTGGGCACTCAAGCGGCGCTCAACGTCATAATGGGCGAGCGCTACAAAATGATCGCTAAGGAGTTCCGGGCGATGGTCAAGGGAGAGTATGGCTCGACCCCAGGGTACGTTGACCCAGAGTTCCGGCGAAAGATAATCGGCGAAGACGAAACGGCCATTGACTGCCGCCCGGCCGACCTGCTGCCGCCCGAGCTGGAAAAACAGCGGAGCGCGCTACCCGAAAAATACAACGAGCAGCCCGAGGACGTGCTCACCCTAGCAATGTTCCCGCAGGTGGCGCCCAAGTTCTTCGAGAAGCGCTCGAACAAAAAGTACGGCATTGCCGCAGAGCACTCAGACCGCGAGAAGCAGGTGCACCCTGTGTAGAAGAGTTACTTGACAGTATTATAATTTTGTTTTACACTGGGCTAAAGATAGCTAAGGAGGTGCCCCCAAGTGCGGTGGAAGATTGTAGTTGGCACAACTCTTTCGCTTTTGCTGGTAGCTGCGCTACTTTGGGGTATAACCGCGACACCAATCACTCCGGCAGTACAGGCTTACGGAGAGCCGGATGAGTATACTGAAAGCGAGCTGGGAGAGCCGTATCCAGAAGAAAAGTATGAGCCGGATGAGGTAGAAGTTGAGGACGTTATTTTCGGCGCGGCTTCTGTGAGCATAACCCCGCAGAGTCACATTTTCTCCACGGCTCAGGTGGGTTATGGCGAGCAGGCTGCGCAAATATTTACCATCACCAATACCGGGGATGCGCTGGTGTGGTTTGACGGGTGGGGCTACCACTATTTTGATGTAACATCGCTTGATGGCGGGGAACCCTATTATGAGTTCATCATCAATCCCGGCGAAACATTCAGGTTCAGCGTCCGACCTCGTTTAGGCTTGGGCGTTGGCAGGTATGAATGGGAATTTCCGCTCTGGCTTTCGCCCGGCCCGACTACTGCAACCAGAGAATTCGCCGACGCTGCCTTTTCACTTTTGTTCACTGTTACAAGTGGTGGAGAAGGCTTGGGCGAACCATACGCAGAAGAAGGCGAACCGGATGTTACAGTAACAGCCACTGGTGCTGCAGGCACCGCTTCCGCGACAATTACCCCGCAAAGTCACATCTTCCCTTCGGCGCAGGTCGGATACGGCGAGCAAGCCGCGCAGACGTTTACCATCACCAATACCGGGGATGTGGCGCTGTGGATTAATTGGTGGAGCTACAACAGCTATTTAGTCGATATAACAACACCGTTTCTTGATGATTATATTGACGGACACACCATCAATCCTGGACAAATATTTAGATTCAGCTCTCGTCCCCGCCTTGGCTTAGAAGTTGGCAGGCATGAAGTTGATTTTCTCATCGAACTCTCAGATTATACAAACCCTAGGGAATATATGCAGTTTGCCGCAATGCTTTCATTCACCGTTACAAACTAATAATGAAGTATCTGACATCTATGCCACACAGCCGATAGCGTCTAATCATCGGCCCATTTATATCACAATAACGCAAAGGAAGTTTTAATGGAACAAAACGAGATATTGGCCCTGCTGGACCGCGCCATATCCGGACGCAACGTGCTGAGCATCGAGCGGCCGGAACTCTGCGAGACCGAGCTGCTCTGTGTACCTATTGCCCGCTCGGAGGAGCTTTTGCTGGTACATGTCTTCTACGACTTTCACCCGGACGGCTATCGCATTATTCGCTTGGAGGATATCTACAACGTTATCCGGGAGGGCAGCGAGGAGTTCTTCGAGCGGATAATCATTGCTGAAGGAGTGCATAGTCGGCTAGCCTCGCCCGGCCTCGTTGATCTCACAAGCTGGCAGAGCGCACTTGCCTCTTTGGGGGTGCGGTATGCCTTTTGTACGATAGAATGCGACGGCGGCGAGGAGTTCCTTATAGGCAAGGTGGTAGAGCTGGGCGAATGGGACCTGACCTTCTGGTACTTCGACGCCACCGGCAAATGGGACGACGAAACCGACATAGTCGACTACGACGACCTAAGCGCTGTTAGCTTTGACGACAACTACACAAACACAATAATTAAGTACATCAACTAGGGTCGGGTTTGCATGCCCGACTGTCTTATGTGATTTATCTGAATACAAAAATAACAGGAGCACTGTTGGCTCCTGTTATTTTTGACTGTGAACGAGGGGATAGCAACTACACAACAGGCGAGACTGGAACCCCGCCCCTACAATTTTGCTTGTTGTTACTGCTGTTCGCCTTCTTTTTCCGCCTTCTTCTCCATGGCTATAAGTGCGTCTTTGCGGCTGAGGTTAATACGACCTTGGGCATCGATTTCGACAACCTTGACCAATACCTCGCTGCCGACGTTCACAACATCCTCGACTTTTTCCACCCGGTTTTTGTCCAGCTTGGAAATGTGCACAAGTCCCTCTTTGCCGGGGGCGATCTCAACAAACGCGCCGAAGTTCATCAGCCTAGTGACCTTACCCTTGTAGAACGCGCCTACTTCCGGGTCCATAGCAATAGTCTTGACAACAGCCAGAGCGCGGCGAGCATTTTCGATGTCGGTGCCCAGAATATAGACTTTGCCGTCGTCTTCAATGTCAATTTTGACATCACACTCGGCGCAGATTTTCTGTATAACCTTGCCACCCGAGCCGATAACCTCGCGGATTTTATCCGGGTGTATGGTTATAGTCAGCATCTTGGGCGCAAACTCGGAAAGCTCAGGCCTATAGGTTGGGATTGTCTTGAGCATAACGTCGTCGAGGATTTCCAGCCTTGCCTTGCGGCATTTTTCCAAGGCGTTCTCGACAATCTCGAAAGTCAATCCGTCGATTTTGATATCCATCTGTATAGCGGTTATGCCTTTGTGTGTACCGCCGACTTTGAAGTCCATGTCGCCAAAGAAATCCTCGACACCCTGAATATCCACGAAGGTGTCCCAGCGATCCCCTTCGGTGATAAGCCCGCAGGAGATGCCGGCCACCGGTGCGGTTATCGGTACACCGGCGTCCATCAGAGCCAGGCAGGAGCCGCAAATAGCCGCCTGAGAGGTCGAGCCGTTGGAACTTAAAATCTCGGAGACCAGCCGCATAGCGTAGGGGAAGTCCTCGACACTGGGCAGCACCGGCTCGAGAGCCTTGGAGGCAAGGGAGCCGTGGCCGACCTCGCGCCTGCCGGGACCGCGGTTGGGCCGGGTCTCCCCCACCGAGTAGGACGGGAAGTTGTAGTGGTGCATATACCGGCGCTGCTCTTCGGAATCAATGCCGTCGATCCTCTGGGCATCGCTCATAGGTCCTAGAGTGGCGATGGTCAGACACTGGGTCTGACCACGAGTAAACATACCCGAGCCGTGTACCCGGGGTATCAGCCCGACCTGTGCGTCGAGCGGGCGAAGGGCATCCATCTCGCGGCCGTCGACTCGCTTGCCCTCAAGCAGCCATTGGCGAACTACTTTCTTCTGGAGGTTATAGATCGCCTCATCTATGACTCGCCCTTGCTCGGGGTACTCTTCTGCAAAGCGCTCGTGAATTTCGACCTTGAGAGGAGAAAGGCGCTCTTCGCGAATATTTTTATCGTCGGTGTCCATGGCGTGGCGTACTTTCTCTATAGCGAAATCTTTGATCGCCTCGAACATATCGGCAGGTACACTCTTTGGCTCGAACGGGATTTTCGGCTTGCCAATTTCCGCCTGTATGCCCTTGATGAACTCAACCAACCGGGCAATCTCTACGCTGGCGACCTTTACGCCCTCAAGCATTACTTCCTCGGTGACTTCGTTGGCGGCTGCCTCGATCATACAGATCGTCTGGCCGTTGCCCACTACGGTTACTAGCATCTCGCTTTTCTCGCGGGCGGCTTCGTCCGGGTTTAGCAGGAACTCGCCGTCCAGGTAGCCGACATTAACCCCGGCGACAGGCCCGTTCCAGGGAATAGACGAGATGCTGAGCGCTATCGACGCGCCGAGCATTCCAGCAATTTCGGGCTGGTAGTCCTGGTTGACCGAGAGCACGGTCATAACCACACTGACGTCGTTGCGCATATCGCTCGGGAAGAGGGGGCGAATAGGCCTGTCCACCAGGCGAGAAGCAAGCACTGCCTTGTCGCTGGGGCGGCCTTCGCGCTTCATGAACGAGCCGGGAATTTTGCCGGCGGCGTAGAGCTTTTCTTCAAAGTCAACGCTCAGCGGGAAGAAGTCAATGCCCTCACGGGGTCGGTCACTCATGGTGGCGTTGCAGAGCACAGTGGTGTCGCCGTAGCGCACCAACACAGAGCCGCCGGCCAAGGCACACATCATGCCGGTCTCTATTGTCAGCGGGCGGCCACCAAAAGTCGTCTTATACTCTTTGTAATTTTCAAACAAAATATTTCCTCCATTCATCGGCAGGCCATTCTTTTTTATGCCCCTTTGGCGCTGCCGTCGCCTATGTGGGGCAAACTCAAAAGTCAGGGGATCCACCGCTCGCCCAGCGGGCGCAGATGCCGCGAATCCCCTTCTTCTTTAGATATTATTTGCGCAGGCCAAGCTTTGCGATCAGTGCGCGGTAACGCTCGATATCCTTCTTCTTAATGTAGCCCAACAGTCCTCTTCTTTGTCCTACCATTTTTAGCAGGCCGCGGCGGCTGTGGTGGTCTTTTTTGTGGGTTTTGAGATGCTCGGTAAGGTCGTTGATCCGCCGGGTAAGGATAGCCACCTGTACTTCCGGGGAGCCGGTGTCGCCGTCATGGCGGCGGTTCGCGGCAATTACTTCGGTCTTTTGCTCTTTAAGCAGCATAAAATATCACCTCTTAAAATATTTCCCCAAACCCAGAAAAAGGCCGGTGATGGCCGCTTTGCCCTTTGGCGGCAAGCTTTTTCCCTCAATCCAAGAATGGGGTGTCGGGTAGAGTATATCACAAGGCGGGTCCGGTGTAAAGGGAAAATTGACAATTGACAATGTATAGTTGACAATAATTGTATCCGCACTACGGATTGACTTGTAAATTTAGGGATAGGCAAATGTCAATCGCAACAAAATAAGTAGAGCCTATGCCGGCGGTAAAGCTTTACAAAGAACCCACAATACCTACCAGTACCCGATAAAAAACCCGGCCAGTTGCCCAGCCGGGCGGCTTTACACATGAAAGCAAACGCAAACAGCCCGTATACCGGACTTTTTAGGTTTTTCATATAGTGTGTAAAACCGGTTAATAGTTTTGACCGCGAGCACTCGCACTATACACGTGCCGCACGCGTAACAGAAATTTTACAAGTTGCATAATCGGTGCAGGTGAGGCAACAATAACTTTGCATGGGTTTGCAAGGTTTTTTGTCGTACATGTGGACCCGCGCAACGTTTATACTAGTTAAGGAGTGAACTCTTATGCTGGATAGAATCGCGCTTGTGTTTGTAATTATCGGCGCACTCAATTGGGGTATGGTCGGCCTTTTTCAGTTTGACACCGTGGCCTGGCTGTTTGGCGGCACCGGCGCAGTACTCAGTCGGGTGGTGTACACCCTTGTTGCCCTTGGGGGTGTCTGGACGATATCCCTGCTCTTTAAGGAAAGAGAGAGACACGGCAGCATTAGGGACTAGCATCCCTATAAGGGGCTTTTCTCAATAAAAAATCGGTGTGGCTCTCGCTATGCCGGTTTTCTTTTTGAGTGCCGGGGGCGCAAGTATATTCGATATAAGCTTATTGCGATACTATTCGTTAACCTCTATCCGCCGAGCTTGGTGGGGCGTAGGATTTTCGGTAGTGCTCGTAGATCAGCCTTTCCACCTCTTTGTGGTTGCCGCTTGCGATGGTACTAAAAATTTCGCGGTGTTCAGAGATGCTGCGAGAATGCTCCCAACCGCTTCTTTGAAGATGGAAGCGATACATAAGAAACAAAGTATGCGATAACCTTTTGAACAAAAATAGCAGGTGTGGGTTTTCTAGGATATCAAAGAAGATTTGGTCGAAGTAAACAAGCTCTTCGATAAACTTGTAGTGGTCGCGCTCTGCTATCAATTCTTCCTGCAGGGCTAGGCTTTTATCCATCATTCCAAGAAGGTCCGGTATTCGGTTTTCCAGCACGCAAAGCTCATATGCGCCTTTTACAAGAATATAGATGGACTGAACAATATTTTTGAAGCTGGTCGGCGTAAAAAAGACAACCTGTGGCTTTGCGTTTAACGACGAAGTTATAAGCCCGTCCGCCTCCAGCTGTGAAAGAGCCTCACGTATAGGTGTATTGCTGACAGACAGCTCGGCCGATAAGTTTGCAATGTTGATATATTCGCCAAGATCGTACTCCTGCCGCAGAATTTTTTCTTTTATTATCTCATAACATTGCGCGCGCATACTCAGCTTTTTGACCTCCGCCATAATGCTGCCGAACCTCCTTTGCCAAAACATCCGATTTGATAATTATACATTCATTTACAGAAAAAGTCAAAAAAATCCGTGATAACCGTCTGGTGGTATCACGGATTTTTTGATTATAGCAATTCCACTTGAAGAACAGTCTGTTTTTTTCAATCGTTGCGCCCGAAAGAGGGCGTGGCGGCGTAGCCGCGAATTGCATATATACGGCTCCCCCGGTGCAAAGCACCGGTCGCGGTCAGAAGGGCCGCGTCTTCAAAAGCGGACTTCTTTTGAAGTGGAATGAGTATGTGCGTACTAACGTATGGGTTCAAGAGAAGCCTGGAAG
>Ga0131853_10003415_pt1 | contig 28552 bp, 33 predicted proteins | sample TergutLab28metaG_FD_92764 | JGI IMG/M metagenome (GOLD analysis project Ga0131853, IMG submission 92764) | Labiotermes labralis P1 segment gut microbial communities from Petit-Saut dam, French Guiana - Lab288 P1 (version 2) (version 2) | ecosystem: Host-associated > Arthropoda: Insects >...
ACGTCAATCCAACGAAATATGCAACCTTATTAAGAAACCTCATCGCCAAACCCATTTCATTTTAATGAGCGTTATTTGTACCATTCACAGACTACGTTCTAAGCTATGCCAGTATCATAGTACCCGCACCTTCATCCGTTAGCATCTCTACCAAAATAGAGTGGGGGACACGCCCGTCCAGTATCAAAGCATCCGATACGCCTTGGCGTACAGATTCTACGCAGCAGTCCAGCTTAGGTATCATCCCGCCGGATATAATTTTGTCGTTGATAAGCCCTGGTACTTCGCTAACGTGAACAACGGGTATAAGGGTGCTTTCGTCTTTTGGGTCGCGTAGCAGGCCGCGTACATCGGTCAGCAAAATCAACTTTGCTGCACGCAGTGCGCTTGCCAGTTTGCTTGCCGCCGTGTCTGCATTTACATTGTAAACGGGGTTGCCGTCTATACCTTGCGCAACGGTGGATATAACAGGGATATAGCCGTTTTCTAACGCAACTTTAACGGGTTGTGGGTCTACCTCTATGATGTCGCCAACCAGTCCGATGTCCGTGCCGTCTGGCCGTATAAATTGCTTCGCGCGCAGCATTCCGCCGTCTAGGCCGCATAGGCCCAACGCTTTGCCGCCGCGCCGCCCAAGCGTGTCTACCAGGTTTTTGTTTACTTTGCCGCAAAGCACCATTTGTACAACGTCCATTGTTTCTTGGTCGGTATAACGCAGACCGTCTACAAAGCGCGGTTCTTTGCCTATTTTTTGCAATGCATCGTTAATCTCCGGGCCGCCGCCGTGTACAACTACTACGCGTATACCCACCAGGCTAAGAAGCACCAGGTCGCCCATGACCGCATCAAACAACTCCGGCGAGGTCATGGCATTGCCACCATATTTTATGACAATGGTTTTACCACTGTATTTTTGAATATAAGGCATGGCCTCGGACAAGACCGCTATGCGTTCCAGATGTTGCTGCATTAACTCAATTCCTTTCAGTCGGGCGAAGCCCTCCATGCGGAAGGCAGAAAAATCTGATAAAAGAAGCTGAAGTTCGCTTCTTTCACATTTTATCCCCTTTACGAGCGGTAGTCGCCGTTGATTTTTACATAGTCATAGGTTAGGTCGCAGCCCCAGCAGGTGCTGGATGCAGTGCCTACCGCCATGTCTATGTGAATGGTTACTTCGTGTTGCGTTAATACTTCCTTTGCCAGCACTTCGTCAAAGGCAAGCCCAAGCCCGTCTTTGCAGACCACAACTTCGCCTGCTTCGCTTGCAAGGGATATCGAAACCAAATTAGGGTCAAATGATACGCCAGAATACCCTGCGGCACAGAGAATCCTTCCAATGTTTGCGTCCTTGCCAAAAATCATGCTTTTTACCAGCGACGACGAGATAACACTGCGTGCTACTGTTGTAGCGGTTTCTTCGTCCGGCGCATTCTCCACCGTACAGGTGATTAAATGTGTTGCGCCTTCGCCGTCTGCCGCAATCATGCGTGCCAGATGGACACAAATATCAGTTAGCGCAGCACGAAATGCCATATAATCTTCATCATGCGCAGATATTGGCGCATTTTCTGCCATCCCATTTGCCATGATAAGGCAAAAATCGTTGGTAGAAGTGTCGCCATCAACGGAAATTCTGTTGAAGCTGTAATCTACAGCATAACGGAGTGCTTCTTGCAATAACGCGTGCGAAATAGCGGCGTCCGTGGTTATAAAGCACAGCATCGTGCCCATGTTTGGATGGATCATTCCACTGCCCTTGGCTATCGCGCCAATATTCACTGTTTTTCCGCCAAGTGTAAGACTTGTGGCGACTTCTTTTTGTGTGATGTCTGTAGTCATAATTGCGCGGGCGGCAGTGTGTGAGCCGTTTTCGTCGGCAGAAACAATTTGGCTAAGCTTACTTACTCCCGCTTTCAACAAGTCCATTTTGGGTGTCATGGATACGCCTATAACACCTGTGGAAGATACCGCCACCTGGTCGGCTGAAATCCCCAGTTCTTGGGCCGTAAATTCACACATTGCAAGCGCGTTTTTCTCCCCATCGGGTGCGCAGGCATTCGCATTACCACTGTTTATAATTACAGCGCGAAGTGTCCCGTCCTGCAAATGTCGCTTAGATACATGTAATGGCGCCGCTTTTACCACATTTGTTGTATAAGTAGCAGCGGCGGCGGCCGGTACCGCTGAAACAATAAGTGCCAAATCTGGTTTTTCTTTTTTTAACCCGCAGTGCATACCGCCTGCGGAAAATCCTTTTGGTGCGCATATGCCGTTTGGTATTAGTTGCATTTAAATTTCCCTTCCTTAATATAATGGGGCGCTGCCCCATACAGAGTCGCTTTTTATAACCCTGCCGTTTCCGGTAACCCCAGCATCAGATTCATGTTTTGCACCGCAGACCCAGAGGCACCTTTGCCCAAATTATCAAGCCGCGCCGTAATTATTGTTTGTTCTTGGTCGCCAAAGACCAAAATTTCCAGGTTGTTTGTGCCTATGTGTGCGTTTGCTTCAACAAAGCCGGGATGTGCCAGTGTTTCTTGGCTGCAAAATGGTGCTACAGTTACAAAATGTTCTTTGTGGTAATGGCTGACCAGAATATTACGTAACCCGGCAGCACTTGTTGCCTTGTATTGCTTGCTGTGTAACATAACCGTAACTGCCATGCCGGAATAATAGTCGTCTACAATTGGTGTAAACAGTGGCTTTGCGATAAGGCTGGATTGCGCCATCATTTCCGGTATATGTTTATGCGAAAGCCCAAGCCCGTAAATGCGTGGCGCATTAAATGCCGCAGGGCGGTCTTTTGCTTCGTATTGTGCAATCATCGCTTTGCCGCCGCCGGAATACCCGGTTAGGGAGTGGCAGCTTATAGGTTCGTCTGCCGCCAGTACGCCATTTTCCACAAGCGGCGTTATAATAGACAAAAAACCAAGCGCGTGACAGCCGGGGTTTGCCACCCTTTTAGACTGTGTAATCTCATGTCGTCGTTTGCGTGTTAACTCCGGGAAGCCGTAGACCCACCCGGGTGCTGTGCGGTGCGCAGTAGAGGCATCTATTACTTTTGTGTTTGGGTTTTCTATTAACTCAACCGCTTCACGTGCCGCTTCATCCGGTAGGCACAGGAAAACCAAATCTGCGGCATTAATTAATTCTTTTCGCGCGGCGGTATCTTTACGAAGTGCTTCAGATATCGTAATTTGTTCGATATCTGTGCGGCCTCGTAAGCGGGCATCTATTTGCAGCCCGGTCGTCCCTTCTCTACCATCTATAAAGATAGTTGGTTTCATTTGCAACATCCTTTGCTAAATCATAGTCTTGGAGAAAGTCCAAGATAATACATTCATTTATATCAGATAGTGAATTATTATGCAAGATATTTTTTATTTTTTTAGAAAATCAGATTGCGATTGCTTAAGGCTTTGCCTGGAAAATATCCTGATTGTGCGGCTTTGTGCTGTGTTGGCGCCCCAAGTTAATTATTCATGCGACACTGCATATTTATTCATTTTAAATTAAAACAAACTTTTGCCAGAGCCTGTCGTATATCTTTTCAAACAAATAATTAAAACAGGAGATGATCATATGCAATGTAGATCCCATCCAACAGTAAGTGCCGCAAACACATGTAACCAATGCGGAAATTGGTTGTGCGACGATTGTACCGTTAATGTTCAGGGCCGGTTGTTTTGCCGCCCATGCCTTGCAACGCTATCACAAGGCCAAGCGCCAGAAACACCGCCACATACGGCTGCACCCTTGCGCAGCAACAGAGTGAGCTTTGGCCTACTACTTTTCTTCTCGCTATGCTTCCCGCCCGGCGCAAACTACATGTACATGGGCCTAATGAAGCGCGGATTGGCAACAATGGCTGGCTTCTTCCTATTAATCTTCCTTATTGCCGGAAGCGGCGCATGGCCGCTTACAATGTTGATGAGCTTTTCGTTGGTTGTGCTTATATTCGCAAGTTTTTTTGACGGATTTAACGTGCGCCGCCGTATAAACTCTGGTGAAGCTGTGCGTGACGATGTTGGAGACATTGTGAATAGCGTAATTAGTAACAGATTTTTACGCACCATAATTTTGGTGATTGTAGCGATTCTTCTTATCGTTAATGTGCTTGGGCTTGCCATTAGTATTATTGGCACGCTTCTTCCTTGGCTGGTTATTGGTCTTGTTATTTACATTATTGTGAAGCGTAAACCACCGGTAAAATAGTAAATTAGAGAAATAGGCACCTCGCTAGCCATTATTTGGGCTGGCGAAGTGCTTATTTTTTTGTTCCCTATATTATTGGCATCACTTGGAATAACAAATTTACATATTATTTTGCATCTAATCTACAATATATTGTGGATTGTGGTTAAAAATATGATTTTGTCTTTGACGAAATGCGACTTGTGGTTTATACTTTTCTACAGGAATCGGGAAGCGTGGGGATGTTGTGAGGAAGAAGATTGTTTTTGCTGCCATGATAGCGGCATGTATGTTTGTTGCGTCTTGTGGATACGAAGTAATTGATGTGGGGGCAGAAAATGTTGTGCCGCCTGTGGATGTTTTACATGCGCATTTAACAATTGGGGTTTTAGCGGAAGACCCGCTAGGCATATACGAAGATGAGTATGAAAAAGATGAGCATGAAGAAGATGAATGTGAGTATGAAGAAATTATCGAATGCGAGCCATATGAGCTAGATGAATATTGTGCATACGAATATTATGAGTATCCAGCCCCCCCCAAGTTAATGATAGCCTTAACTTTTGACGATGGCCCATCAAGGTATACCAATTGTATTTTAGATATACTTGAACAATATGGCGCAAGGGCGACTTTTTGTGTGTTGGGCATGAATGTCGCTAATTGGGCGGACACAATACAGCGTGCGGTGGAGCTTAATAACGAGATTATTGGCCACTCTTGGAACCATGCAAACCTGTCATTACACAACGAAGATTTTATAAGACGGCAAATAGTGGACACCAGTGCGGCAATAGAAGCTGTGACCGGTACCCCGCCGCCGCCAATATTTCGGGCACCTTATGGTATTGTTAATGCCAGGGTACAGCGTGTAGCTCAAGAACTTGGATATTCGACATTAAATTGGACTGTGGACCCGGAAGACTGGCGAAATAGAGACGCAAATATTATTTATCAACATATCATGGCTCGTGCAATAGATGGTTCGATAATACTTTTGCATGACATCCGGCCAACGACAGTGGAAGCAATGACGCTTGTAGTCCCGTCTTTAATAGAAAGGGGTTTCGAGTTAGTTACTGCCTCCGAATTGATAGAGTATGTTTATGGCGAAATGGTTCCCGGAATGGGTTATAGTGGTCTTCGGTCGGGAGGCCGCCCCCGAGAACGAGAGGAATTTGTAGAGGAGAGATACAATTGAGCAGAGTGAATCCGCAGGATACAGCAGATAAAAAAAGAGTATCAGCATACCAGCCTGAAAACGGTGTTAATACCGATGAAATGTCTACATCCCCGATAGGACGGCTAATGAGCGACGAAGTTGGAACGGTTGGCGAACCAAGCGCCTATGTGAGCGGATTTGACCGTGCTCCTGCTGCAGAACCGGAGCCCATAATCGAACGTCCGTCAAGGCGGGAAAGGGCGGGCGGTGAAGATGGCATGTCCGGCGCAGAACATTCGTCAGACAAAACGCCCCAGCCAGTTGATGGTGATGACTTTTTTGAAGCCGGTATACGGGAAGCAAGAGCCATTAGGGAGCGCCGTAGGCAGCCTAATCCGGCCCCGAGACCGGCTGTGCGCGCAAATGTGCCAACGCAAAGGAGGATGGCCTCCATGCCATCCATGTCGCAACCACCCCCGCCGGAAGATGCATACGATACCTTCCGCCAGCGCTACAACCCAGGCGAGTTGATATCATCGGGTAAAGGAGGCAGGCCGGTACGCAAGGCACCACCCGCTGGTGGTGAAAGAGGCCCAGTACGCCCGGCAGTTGATGATAGTGATACGGTAAGCCCGTTGCGTTATTTGATGCTTGGCGCTACTGTCGCATTTTTGGGCGTGTTGGTGTTTCTGTTGGTTCACTCACATAATCTAAGGGGTAATTATGCCGAGGCACAAGCAACCATTGCACGTATGCAAGAGGCATACGATAGTTACCATTTGATAACAGAGCAAAGAGACATATTATTAACCAAAAATGAAGCCCAAGAAATTACTATCGAGAATTTGCAGAGCGAACTTGCAATGCGTGAAGATGTAGGCACCCCCGGCGTCCAACAGCCTAATGACCCTCCGGTTCAGCCAGTCACTACAGAACCACCGGCGACTACGCCGCAGTTCCCAGTTGCGCATGTGCTGCAACGCGGTCAAAACCTGCATGCTGTCGCAAGACTTTTCTATGGCGATGCAACTCCCGCACTTATCGCGCATATTGCAAATTACAATAACTTGGCAGACCCTGATCGTGTAAGAGAAGGTGACGTCATTAACGTGCCTGCACCGCCATCGTAAAAATGTAAATGAATGAAAATCGTATAGACTCCGCAATCGCGGAGTTTTTGCATGTTAGCAGATACAGCGTGACAAAACCTTGGAGCTGTTCTATAATCTATAAAAAGGGGATTGCCTAAGTAGGAGGGGTAGTAAAAAAATGATAAAAGTTCTATCCGTATTTGGCACACGCGCAGAGGCTACAAAAATGGTGCCACTGGTGTTGGAAATGCGCGACAATCCGCAGATAGATTCTAAAATATGTGTTACTGCACAGCACCGCGAACTTCTGGATCAAGTGCTTACGCCCTTTAATATTGTGCCGGATTACGACCTCGATATTATGACAGCAGGGCAAACCATTACGGATGTTGTAACAAGGGTCTTGCAAGGGCTTGCCCCAATTTTGGCAGAAGTGTGTCCCAATATTGTACTGGTCCATGGCGATACGGCCACATCGTTTGCGGCAGCACTTGCCGCCTTTTACGCACGGGTTCCCGTAGGCCATGTAGAGGCTGGGCTGCGCACGTACGATAAGTACCGCCCCTACCCGGAAGAGATAAACCGTAAGCTTAACACCGGCCTTGCAGATTTGCATTTTGCACCCACCAGGCAAGCCGAGGAAAATTTATTAAAAGAAAATGTCCCGGCAAATTCGATTTATGTCACCGGGAACACGGCAATAGATTTCATTAAATACACAATTTCTGCTAACTATCGGTTTAACAGGGAAGCTTTGAATAACTTGGATTTTAGCAAGCGTATTATCCTTATGACCGCCCACAGAGGCGAAAATCGCGGGCAAGCTATGGAGGAAATTTGCCGGGCTGTGTCACGGCTGGTTAAGGACTTCCCTGATACATTTTTTGTGTGGCCAATGCACCCAAACAATGCCGCTGCCGCACCTGCCAAGGCTATCTTGGGTGGGCAAGAGCGGGTTTTGCTAACAGAAGCTATCGATGTTTTTGACATGCACAACCTCATGACCCGCACACATTTGCTATTAACAGATTCTGGCGGGTTACAGGAAGAAGCACCGTCGTTTGACTTGCCTACAGTGGTGCTGCGTGAAGTTACGGAACGTCCGGAAGGGCTGGTTGCGGGTACTTTGGTAGTGGCCGGCGTAGACGAAGATACGATATACAACGAGGCCGCCCGCCTTTTGACCAACAGCGCGGCATACGCAAAAATGGCGGCCGTATCAAACCCGTTTGGCGATGGCAAGGCAAGCGAACGGATAATAAAAGCAATTTTAGAGAACATGCAATGCTAACAATGCGATGGTCTTTTGGCGATAAAGACGATTTAACAGACGCCCATGCTATTCGCCGTGTTGTATTTATAGAAGAGCAAAACGTGCCCGAAGCCGACGAACATGACGGCACGGACGGTGCATGTATCCACTTGGTAGCCTACGACGGCCAAACTCCCGTTAGCACAGGGCGGATAATGATAACCCGTGACGATTTTATCATTGGCCGCGTGGCAACCATAAAAAGCCACCGCGGGCAAGGTATTGCCACAGGTGTGATGCAGGTTTTAATAGACGCTTGCATGACAATGGGCGGCGAACGGCAAATCCTGCATGCGCAAACTTCTGCCCGCACATTTTATGAGAAGCTGGGGTTTGTTGCCTATGGCGAAGAATTCGACGATGCGGGCATTCCCCATATTGCCATGGAACATTTGGGGACAGGGAGGGCGTGTAAAAAATGCGATTGGATAAATTTTTGACATTGGAAGGTGAACAGAGTGCGACTGGATAAATATTTAAAAGTAAGCCGGATAATAAAACGCCGTACTGTGGCCAACGAAGCCTGTGATGCCGGCCGTGTAGAAATTAACGGCAAGGTCGCCAAGGCATCTGTAGATGTAAAAGCAGGTGATATTGTAGCCATAAAATTTGGCGATAAAATTACAAAGCTGGAGATACTGGAGGTAAAAGAAACTGTCCGTAAGGAAGATGCACAGGCTATGTATCGGATAGTGGAAGCATAATGATAATCTCAGACTTGGACAACACCTTGCTGCGAAGCGACAAAACCATTTCGGACTATACCCTATCTATACTGCAAAAGTGCCGCAGTAAAGGCATAAAAGTTGCCTTTGCAACAGCAAGGTCAACACGGTCTGCCGCCAGAATGCTTGCCCAATTTACGCCCGATATTTTTATTGGGTATGGCGGGGCTTTGGCTGTATCAGGCACAGACGATATTATCTACCGGTCTGCTATCCCGGCAGATGTTTCTGCTAAGCTTATCGCCGAATTTGCACAGACTCCTGAGGTTTTGTATGTCTATGCCGCAAGCGAATCAGTTGCATTAACAAATGATCCGGCACTAATGGGTGTGCAAGACTACACGCATTATGAGTATCATGAATTTTCCGGTAGCGATAATTGCAGCTATCTAAAATTGTCCGTAACAGCTACATGCCCCAATGTTGTAGAGCGTATTGCCGCCAACTACCCGATGTGTGATATGTTGCGTTATACAGGCGAAAACTTGTACAGGTTTGCGAACAGCGATGCAACAAAATGGAATGCAATTAAAGCTGTTGCAGAACATAGCAATATAAGCACAGATACTATTATTGCTTTTGGCGACGATATAAACGATTTTGAAATGATAAAAAACTGCGGCACAGGCATTGCGGTTGCAAACGCCATAGACGAGGTTAAAGCCGTTGCTGGTTACATTTGCGGCACAAACGAAAACGACGGTGTAGCAAAATGGCTGGCGGAGCATGTACTATAGTCATATTCCCTGTCCACTCCCCATATACTTGTATAAACAAATTTTATACAAGGACGGGATTAATATGCCAATGTCACCACCAATTGACGACAGAAAACGGGCACCATCGCGCCATAGTCTGCAAATAGATAGGCGGGAAAACATTACTGTAACCGGGGTAATAGACGTTATTTCCTTTGACGAGGAATCTGTCATTGCCGAAACAGAAATGGGAATTATTATTGTCAAAGGCGCGAACCTGCATGTAAAGCGCATTAATCTGGAAAATGGCGAGTTGCTTGTTTCGGGCGAAATTGACGGAATAACCTATGAAAACGCCAGTGGGGGCACGAAGGCAAAGTCTTTGATGGGGCGGTTATTTAAATGATACTTTCCATGCCCGGGCAGGCATGGCTCTTTCTTTCAACTGTGCTTATGGGCGCGATAATTGGGCTTTTTTACGATTTTTTTAGAATTGCGCGCAGGGTTGCTTCACATTCCACTTTAGTGGTTCAGTTGGAAGACGTACTGTTTTGGGTTATTACAACAGGCGCCGTATTTTACTTTATGCTAAACCGTAATTTTGGAGAGATTCGCCCGTTTTCGATTATCGGGGTAGCCTGTGGTATAATGCTTTACTTTGCCACCATTTCACGGGTAGTGCTTAAAATTTCGGTAGTTGTTATTAATTTTGTTAAACGCGTGATTATAGCAGCAGTGCGTATCATTACTTTGCCGTTGCGGCTTTTAATAAATTTTTTTGCCCCGCCAGTTAAAAGTTTTTTTATCAAACGGCGCAAAAACGTCCGCAACTTGGCCAGGTATGGTAAAATGCGAATGAAAAAACATACGCGCAACTGGTTTATCTTACGGAAAAAGGTGTAATATAAAATGGAAAAAGCCAAACCGAAAAGAATGAGAATGAAGAAGCCTAAGTCAAAAATGAGATGGGTGTTTTTATTGTTTTGGTTTGCCGTCGCCGGGCTGTCTTTTGTGCTTGTTGTTAGGCTTGCCGGGCAGTATAATGAATTGCGTGCAAACTACTGGCATGTTCGTGCGCAAGTTGATGCAGAAGAAGCAAGAAATCACGAGCTGCGGCTTCGGATGGAGTTTGACGATGGCGATGCATATATAGAGCGGCTTGCGCGTGAACGTTTGGGCATGGTTCGCCCTAACGAGATTGTTTTCCGCAACATAGCGGCAGAGTAGTTGTGGATTCGCTAAACTGGAGGTACAAAAGCATGAAAGAAGCGAACTTCAGCTTCTTTCACCTGATTGTTTGTGCCTTCCGCAAGGAGGGCTTTGCCCGACTGGAAGGAATGTAATTTATGATAGATGTTGCATTAGTGGGTACAGGCGGCATGATGCCCTTGCCGGGGCGTTTTTTGTCGTCTATGCTGTGTAGGATTAACGGCCGGATGATATTGTTTGACTGCGGCGAAGGTACGCAAGTGAGTTTGCGCCTTTTGGGCTGGGGGTTTAAGCAAATTGATATGATTTGTTTTACCCATTTCCATGGGGATCATATTTCCGGGCTACCGGGCTTGCTACTTACAATGGCAAATTCTGAGCGAACAGAACCTTTGAAATTATTTGGCCCCACAGGGCTTGAATTTATAGTTAAAAGCTTGTGTGTTATAGCGCAGGGCTTGCCGTTCCCGTTAGAATTTTACGAGTGGGAAGGCAGCAATGCTTATGTAGACGAACAAAATTTGCTTTCGATAAAGACGTTGCCGCTAAAACACCGTGCCGCATGCTTTGCGTATAGTGTGGAACTTGCGCGCCGCGGTAAGTTTGATCCGACACGCGCAAAAGACCAAAATATTCCATTGCAAATTTGGGGTGCATTACAGAAACAAAACAAGGAAACAATCGTATATAATGGTGTGGCATATTCCAGTGACATGGTCTTAGGGGCACCGCGGCGTGGTCTTAAATTGGTGTTTTGTACAGACACCCGCCCAGTTGCCGGTCTTCCGGGCTTCGCGAAAGAAGCAGATTTGTTTATTTGCGAAGGGCTTTACGGCGATGTGGACAAGCAGGAAACAACAGCGGCGCGCAAACACATGACTTTCCAAGAAGCGGCAGAGATTGCGTGTGCTGCAAATGTTAAAGAAATGTGGCTTACGCATTTTAGCCCTGCACTGCCTGACCCGTACAACTATCTGCAAAACGCGACCGCAATTTTCCCAAACACAAAAGTGGGTAAAGACCGCATGACCAAAACACTGGTTTTTGAATAAGCTTCTTGTAACTATAAATACGTCCGGGGTGATTAAATGACCGACATAACCACATATACCGATTTAGACTTGATTAACCGCTGCATAACCGGTGATCAAGAATGTTTTGAAGAGCTGGTTAACAGGTATAAAAATTTGGTGTACTCTATCATTTTGCGGCAAACCCGCAACCATGATGAAGCCAACGATTTAGCGCAGGATATTTTTCTGAAAGTATATAAAAACCTAGCCAGCTATACGTCAGAGTTCAAGTTTAGTACATGGATAATGCGCATAACCAGTAACCATATAATAGACCAGCATCGCAAAAAGAAGCTGGAAGTGGTATCATTTGAGGCATATACCGCCGAGGGTGGTGTGCCGGGTACCACATCATCGCCGGAAGTTGCGTATCTAAAACGTGAAGAAACCGAGCGTATTAATAAGATAATTACGGGTTTGCCCGAAATATATAAAGTACCGGTGGTGCTGTATCACCAGCATGGGCTCAGTTACCAAGAAATTTCCGAAAAAATTGGCGAGCCCGTATCTAAGATTAAAAACCGCATATTCCGTGGGCGGAAAATGTTAAAAGATCTTTTGTCTAAAAGCCTTTTGATGGCAGGGGAGTGAATGTTATGGATCATAAACAAGAAAAGATTGAAATACGAGAACGTATGAACTGCGCTCAAGCAGAAATTGCAATGTTAAAACATATGGAGAGGACTATCGCCCCGGAGGATGTCCGTAGGCTTTCGCAGCATGTGACGGAATGCGAGCATTGCCGCGAATCCTATCTGATGTTCGATGAGGTGATGGAATTTGCCGCAACATCTACCGCGGCAGACTGGAAAGATACCCCGGTAAATTTCACTGCCGCCGTAATGGCAGATGTCCGTAATATGAATATCTATGCAAAGCAGGCAGCACCACAAGCCGCAAATAAGTCGTATATCGTTCTCCATATTCTTTGGGGTCTAAGTACCGTATTTCTTGTGGCAGCATTATTTTTCGCATACAACCCAAGTGCTTTGGACAATTTGGCAAATGCGCACCCTGTTTTGGGCGGGTTTGTTTATATAATGAACGGTGTAGGAATAATGCTTGGCAGTATGCTGGATGCAATTGTACAAAGTTTTGGCACACTAACAATAGGAAACAGCCTAAGCATTGCGGCATTGCTGTTTGTATTAATGCTTGGTTCGCTGTTGGTCGTTTTACACAGGGAAGATGAGAAGGGTATTGCGTGATTGTTCCATGGTTATTTTAGGGATAGAAACAAGTTGTGACGAGACATCTGCCGCCGTCGTACGCGATGGGCGGCAGGTGCTTTCTAATATCATTGCATCGCAGGTGGATATACATGCCCAGTTTGGCGGGGTTGTACCGGAAATTGCCGCCCGCCGCCATATCGAATGTATAGGGTATATCGTTAACGAAGCCGTGGCGCAGGCAGGGTTAACCCTTGCGGATATAGATGCATATGCCGTAGCCAATGGGCCGGGACTTGCGGGCGCGCTGCTTGTAGGGCTTAACTATGCGAAGGGTCTTGCGTATGCGCATAAAAAACCGTTAGTGGGCGTTCATCATATAGAGGCGCATGTTTGCGCCAATTACTTAGTTTCCACAGAATTGCTCTGTACTGAACACGCGGCGCGGGAAACGTTCGTTTCACTCACTGCGCCTAATGCGCGCAAGCACGCTTTATCTGAGGGCGACTTACAGCCGCCTTTTTTGACGTTGGTGGTTTCCGGAGGTCATACCTCCATTTTAGCAGTTAAAGATTATGACACCTATCAAGTGCTTGGCTCTACCCGCGACGATGCTGCCGGGGAAGCTTTTGATAAAACAGCCCGGGTGCTTGGCTTGCCGTATCCCGGCGGCCCGCAAATAGACAAGCTTGCAAAAACGGGCAATGAACTTGCAGTGGCGTTCCCTCGCGCAAAAGTGGACGGGTTGGACTTTAGTTTTAGCGGGCTAAAAACGGCAGTGATGCAGTACAAGGCAAAAAATGAAACGGCGGAAACAGCGGATATTGCGGCATCTTTTCAAAAAGCTGTGGTGGATGTGTTGGTAGACCGCACGATAACCGCCTGTTTACAGGAAGGGTATGAAAACGTAGCTTTGGCCGGTGGCGTGGCATGCAATAATGGACTACGCACCGCGATGGAGATTGCTTGCAAAGAAAAAGGGTTACGGCTTTTTATGCCACCACCCATATTTTGTACGGATAATGCCGCTATGATAGCGAGTAGGGGGTATTACCGCATCATCGGCGGCCATGTAGATGGCTGGGATTTGAATGCGTTCCCCGGGCGGATGGTGTAGGTGTCCAATGGCAGATATTCGGCTTGTATGCCCCGATATAACTTTCAAATACCAATACGAAGAAATGATGGGCGAGTGGCTTGTCCATGGCGGCAGACTTAACCCCAGCGCATTGCAAAGCAGTGGAAATTCCTACGAAACATGGCTGAAGTGGATGGAGGATGACGCACATGAGGATACTTGCCCTCCCGGGTCTGTTCCTCAAGCGCTGTATTTTGCTGTGCGTGGTGATGGTAGATTAATTGGCGCAGTAACGATTCGGCATAGGCTAAATGAGCGCATAAATAATGGTAGCGGCGGTGGCCATGTGGGGTTTGGGGTCCGGCCAACGGAACGGCGAAAGGGCTACGCAAAGGAAATTCTTCGTTTGGCTTTAAATAAATTGGCCGAGCGTGGCATCAATGAAGTAATGATAAATTGCGCTTCGGATAATATCAGCTCGGAAAAAACAATTCTCGCCTGTGGTGCTGTGTTTCAAAATGAAATAATGAATGACCAAGGTGAAAAAGCAAAACGGTTTTGTATATGCAATAATCTTGATAGGCAAACTTCGAAATTGACATAGAAAGAACTGAAAATTTTTAGCTATGTGCGTGATTAGCTTAAAGGGGGCTGCATGATGTTGAAATTGACCTTATATGAAAAAGTGTGGTTTATTGCATTCATTGCGGTTGGCATTGTGTTATCAGTACTTTGGGGTGATACAGCTGTCGGTTTTATTGCATTTTTAACCGGTGTTGTTTGCGTATTATTGGTTGCAAAAGGAAGCAAGTGGAACTATATTGCAGGTATTGTAAACTGTGTTGCATATGCGTGGGTGGCGTATCAGAGTGGTTTATTTGGCGAGGTCGCTTTGTTTTTAGGGTTTTATTTGCCTTTACAGTTTGTTGGTTTCTATTTCTGGAGGAGGAAAACCAACGAAAATGGAATTGTTATAATGGACAAGTTGACCATTGTTAAATCTATGGTTATTTTTGCAATTAGCCTTGCGGCAGTTGGTATTTTTGGCTTGTTTCTTTCCACGCTGGAAGGGCAGGCAACACCGTATCTTGATTCATTTACAAGCGTGTTTTCTGTAATCGCTGCTGTACTTATGTTGCGCAGGTTGCGTGAGTTTTGGTTTTTGTACTTTGCCGTCAATATAATATCTATTGCAATGTGGGTTTTCCAGCTTGTAGAAGGGAATCCGTATGCGATAACTATGATTGTTATGTGGAGTGCGTATCTTGTAAATTCTGTTTATGGAATATATGTGTGGTATAAAGCGACACGTGGGGGTATCCAAAGTGCTTAAAGTTGGGCTGACTCTTGGCAAGTATGCACCATTCCATTTTGGACACAAGTATGTAATAGATACCGCCGTATCAGAAATGGACAAAGTTATTGTAATGGTTTATGAAGATGATGTGACGACAATCCCGGTACATGTTAGAGCTAACTGGATACGCGCACTTTACCCTTGCAACGTAGAGGTTATAGAATGTTACGGCTGTATACAAGAAGTTGGGTATACGCCGGAAATTATGCGTGCGCATGAGCAATATATTTTGAATGTCTTAGGTAATCGTGACATCACACATTTTTATTCGTCAGAAAATTATGGCAACCATGTGAGCAAGTCTCTTAACGCAGTTGACCGCAGGGTAGACCAAGACCGCTCCAAGTTCAATATATCGGCTACAGAAATCCGAATTGATGCATATAAACATAGGGCACTTATACCAAACAATGTGTACCAAGATTTGATAGTTAAGGCAGTGTTCCTTGGCGCGGAAAGCACTGGCAAAACCACGCTCACCAAGGAGCTTGCCCGGCGTTACAATACAGAGTTTGTTCCGGAATATGGCGCAGAATACTGGTTAGAGCACCAGAAAAATGGAATTTTATCACCCGAGCAACTTGTAACAATTGCCAAGAAACATGTTGAAATTGAAAACGATAAAGTTCTTAGTGCCAACAAATATTGCTTCATAGATACAAACGCTTTGACAACATATATGTACGCTAAGGACTACCATGGCTACGCATTGCCTGAATTAGAAGAGTTAGCAGAACGTTGTCATTGCCGCTATACTGTTACGTTCCTATGTGAGGACGATATTCCGTATGAAGATACATGGGATAGGCGCGGGGCAGGTATTAGGGCTGTATCCCAGAGCAAAATAGCTAACGAGTTAATAATCCGCAACATTCCGTTTTTTAGGATTAGTGGCAATATTGAAGAACGTGTGTTGGCCGTTGAAAATTATCTTGGCAGGATATGATTCCATATTGGGGGTAAGGACTGGGTGGAAGTGTGAAAGAAGCGAACTTCAGCTTCTTTCATCAGAATATTTGTGCCTTCTGGGCACGGGAAGCGTTCACTTCGCTCACTGTGCGCCAGCAAGGAGGGCTTTGCCCGACTGAAAGGAATGGAATCAAATATGACGTTTAATATCGTTTCAATTTCTGAAATGCATAGAGTTTTAGTGGATAAGCATATCGCAGAGGGTTGGGCTGGGCCATATGTTGTTACCAAAGGTGTTTTGCACGATACTCGCAAGCATCCCGGCTTTGTCGCAGAGAATAATGGTAAAATCCTTGGATATATTTTATACAACATCGTGAATGGAAATTGCGAAATTACTGTATTAGAAAGCCTTTGTGAAAAGCAGGGGATAGGCAGGTCATTGGTTAATGTTGTCGTTAATGAAGCGAAGAATGCAGGATGTAGCCGTGCGTGGCTTGTAACAACAAATGACAATACCCATGCAATTCGATTTTATCAACGGATTGGCTTTTCACTACAAGCAGTACACATTAATGCCATAGAGGAATCGCGGAAACTTAAACCTCAAATACCACCGATTGGGTATGACAATATACCAATAGCACATGAATTTGAATTTCAGATTTTATGTTCTGGATAACGTCACCTTCCATAGCCTTCAATTATTTTCAATAATTATGCTGTTAATTCGGGCGGCAATGATTAAATTTTGATGAAAGGATACTAACATGAAATCATATTTAATCATTATAGCTGGAATCCCTGCATCGGGTAAAACTACTTACGGAAAACATATTGCAGAAAAATTACGCATTCCGTTTATTTGCAAAGATTCCATCAAAGAAAAACTATATGATGCGATACACTATGATACCTCAAAACGGGAAAATCTCCAACTATATGGAACTGCAAGCTATTCTGTATTTTTCCACATTGCAGAATGTTTGATGAAAGCAGACATATCTTTTGTGCTGGAAAGTAATTTTACACCTTTTTCCTCCGAAGTATTGCTGCCCTTAGTACAGCAATATAGTTATCGACCGTTGACAATTCTATTTGATGCCGATATGAAGGTACTTCATAAGCGTTTTTGTGAACGAGATGTGACAGATGAACGTCATCCGGGACTTGCATCCAAAAGTGATGCATTTAGCGATTTTGATACTTTCAAAAATGGTGCACTTCCATTTCGAGAATTTTGCGTTGGAGATAAATTAACCGTTGATACAACAGATTTCTCAAAAATAAATTATGTTAACGTGGATACACTTGTTAAGAAGTTTATTGAAGGTAGTAAATGGGTATGACTTATCTTGAAATATAGTAACAAGCATGTGATAATTTGGCGGGTATCCGCTATTATGCCGTCAAGATGGGTGACAAGGGATTAGTGAGGTGAATCAATTGGAATTATATACTAATGCTTTATTGTTAAAAGCTGTGACAAATGATGATATAAACGAAGTTGCGCGTATGTGGAAATTTGCACAAGGTAGTATTTCACTAACTGAGGCAAAAGAAGCTATTGAATATATGCAGAATAATCACAAGCAAAACCGCACGGGGTTCATATACCACCTCTGTTTTGCCATATATGAAAAAGGCAAAAACAGCATTATCGGTTGGTGTGGTCTTGATGGGAAGCCAAAACCAGAAAAACCAGAAAGAATGGAAATATTTTATTTGATTGATGGCGCATATCGTAATAAAGGATATGCTACTCAATGCGCTTTAAAGTTAATCGAATATGCTTTTGAAGTTGCTAAGATTGAACGGGTATTTGGCGGCTGTGATAAAGACAATATTCCTTCTTTCAAAGTATTATCAAAATCAGGAATGGTTCTCTATAAAATTCGGGAAAATGGAGACCCCAAGTTTTTTATTGATAAGGATGTTTATGAAAAGTTGAAAACCCTTCGCGGCCCTGCATAAAACACTCAACCCCTTTTCCTTCCACACACGTCAGTTGGCGAATCGTTGGCTGCACAGGTATCTAACTGGGCGGGCTCTTTTTTTATTCCTATACAAGTGGTAAAATGGACATTATATAGCAATTTGATTTTGCGTTGTCCGAAAACGAGGCCGAAATGCACGGCATTAGGCGCAGTGAGCGTAGTGAACGTTTCCCGCACCGCCGTAGGTGAGTTCTTGGATGTAGTTTGAGACTAGGCAAAACCAAACTGCTATAAACAATGTAAAATGTCAAACACACGGAGCGTAAAATGCAAACATCTATTCCCGAACTACTGGCCCCTGCAGGCAGCATGGAAAGTGCAATAGCCGCGATAAATGCCGGGGCAGATGCCCTGTATCTTGGCGGCAAAAACTTTAGTGCCAGAAGTTCTGCGCAAAATTTTACCGAGCCCGAACTTGTAGGCTTAATTGATTATGCGGCGGTGCGGCGTGTGAAAATTTACATCGCTGTAAATACATTGTACAAAAACGATGAAATGCCGCGCGTTTTGGACTTTGTCGGCCAAATGTATAACGAAGGTGCGGTAGCGTTTATTTTACAAGACCCGGGGCTTGCATACATATTAAAAACGCGCTTTCCGCAAGTCGAAATTCATGCATCTACACAAATGACCATACACAGCACCGCAGGCGCAAAATTTATGAAAGGCATGGGCTTCTCCCGTGTTGTTTTAAGCCGCGAGCTTTCTTTAGCCGAAGTAGGGGAGATAAGCAACTTGGCCGGTATAGAATGCGAAGTTTTTGTGCATGGCGCGCTGTGTATCTCGTATTCGGGGCAGTGCCTTATGTCAAGCCTTATTGGCGGGCGTAGCGGAAACCGTGGCAAATGTGCGCAAATATGCCGCACAAGGTACGATTTAACAAAGGATGGCACAAGTGTAAAAAACGGATACTTGCTTAGCCCAAAAGATATGATGACCCTTGAAATATTGGGTGGTATCGCCGCTGCAGGGGTGACATCGCTGAAAATTGAAGGGCGTATGAAAAGCCCGGAATATGTATATTTGGTTACGAAGGCGTACCGCGAAAAGTTGGATAATATGGACAAAGCGGTGAGCGAAGCGGTTTTGTCGCTTCCCGGAGGAAGCGGAAGCGGGATTTGGGGCAGAGCCCCATTTGAGGAAACTCTGCAAAACGTCTTGCAAATATTCAACCGCGGCGGAAGTTTTTCCACGGGGTATTATAATACCCGTGCTGGCCTAGACATGATGAGCATCGTTACACCCAAAAACACGGGCGTTTTGGTGGGCAAAGTTGTTTCATACAAAAATAGTAAATGCGAAATAAATTTCACTCACGATATGCGCCCTGGTGACGGCATTGAAGTTTGGACAGCAGATGGCAAACATGTTGGCACGGGGGTGTCAAAACAAATTAGCGCGGGTAGTCGTTGCGTTTTTGCCCTGGATGGTGCAATAGAAAAGGGTAACGATGTGTACCGGTCTTACGAAAAACGGCTTGTTGATAATACGAAAAAAGCAATTGCTACGGACGAAAAAAAGATTAGCGTTGATGGCTCGATAGAAGCGGTTGCTGGAGCTAGGATAAAATTAACATTGTACGCAAATGACGAAATAGTAGAAAAATTTGGTGATATAGTCGAAACCGCCCGGAATGCGCCTATGCTTAAGGACGAGATTCTTGAACAACTGTCGAAAACAGGCGGCACCCCTTTTGCAATAAATTTTACGCAGATAAAAATAGACGAGAATATCTTTGTTAGTAAGGCGGCATTAAATCAACTACGGCGCGGCGCGTTGGAAGCGCTTGAAGCGGCGATAGTGAAAGCAAGGAAACGTGATTGCGGTGCGTTTGTCTTACCAGAAGTTTCAGGGAAAAGCGAAGCAATTTCTGGATCTCTTTCCGTTCAAATTAGCAGTGTAAACCATTTGCCTACGGTGCTTGGCCACAACGTTTCACGCGTGTATCTTGGCTACACCACGGATGACATAAACGCGCTTCCGGCTATGTTAAAATCCAAACGCGATACAGAAGTTTTTATTGCATTGCCATATATCAGCCGAAATGCCGCAGAAAAAGATATGCAAGCTACATTTGCAGATCTGGAAGCACTTGATATCGACGGCTATTTGGTGTCTACTTACGGCCAGTTGCAAATTTTGCGTTCCATGGATACCAAAAAGCAAATAATGCTGAATTACACGTTTAATATTTTCAACAACCGGGCTTGCGAATTCTTTGCAAATATGGGCATTACGCTTTCGCAGGAGCTAAACATTCACGAAATAAACGAGATGAATGCCCGTGAATTTGAGCTGGTGGTGTATGGCCGGCAAATTTTGATGTCTACCCATAACTGCCCTGCTGGTATTTACGGCTCGGCTTGCAAAAATAGCGGCACAAATAGCTATGCACTACGGGATAGAATGGGGATGGATTTCCCAATTCAAACAGATTGCCATAATTGCATAGCTTATGTGCTAAATAGCAAAATATTAGATACCTCGTCAAAATTTCAAGCGATAAAAAATACAGGTGCAAAATCTTTCCGCCTTATTTTTACAGACGAGAGCGAGGAAACTATAAATGCGACCATCTGCCGCTACAAAGATGCTTTGGCGGGTGCGTCCGTTAAAAAACAGCCCGGAGGCTCAACATATGGACATTTTTTTAGAGGTGTTGAATAAATCAGGTCAATTTTTATTTTTATGGTGATTATCTCCGCTTTTTATGTTAAAATTGCCTAAGCGTAAGGAGGAAATGTTATCAACCGTATAGATGATTTGTTCAAAAGAACCGCAACGAGTGGACGTGCAATTGTAAGTGTCGCTGTGTCTGCGGATTTGCATGTACTGGAAGCATGTGTTTCTGCCGCTAAAAAAGGGCTTGCCGATTTTATTCTGGTTGGAAATGCCGAAAAAACCAAGCAAATTGCAGACGAAGCCACGCTTGATATTTCTGCATTTCAAATTATGGACGAACCGGACGATTTGGAGGCCTGCAAAAAGGCTGTTGCGTTGGTTGCCAGTGGCGGGGCTACCGCTCTTATGAAAGGTAGCATTGATACATCTGCCATCATGCGGGCGGCTTTAGACCGCGAAACCGGCATGCGAACTGGCCGTAAATTAAGCCATATGGCCGCTTTTGAAGTGGGTGGGTATCACAAGCTCTTGTTTCTTACCGATGCGGCTATAAATATTGCGCCGAACCTGGACGACAAAGTGCAAATAATACAAAATTCTGTGGAAGCCTTGAATAACTTGGGGATTTCTACACCCAAAGTTGCGTTGCTTGCCGCTAAAGAAACCACAGACGATAAAATGCCGGTTACTTTAGATTGTGCAGAACTTGCCAAAATGCCGTTAGGCAACTGCATTGCAGACGGCCCTTTGGCACTCGATAACGCAATTTCGGCCGAGGCGTGCCGGGTAAAGGGGATAAACAGCCCGGTTGGCGGCGATGCAGACTTGTTGGTTGTCCCGGATATTGAAGCGGGCAACATTCTTTATAAATCGCTGGCGTTTTTGGCGGGTGCGCGTTGCGGTGGTGTGGTTTTGGGAGCAAAAAGGCCCATCATTCTTACATCGCGGGCAGATTCTGCAGATTCTAAGCTAATTGCAATTGCGCTGGCTGTGCTGAGTTAGGGTGTGTTGCCACTAACGAACGCACATCTTTGCGGCTGATGTTTCCGCATCTTCTTTTAAATTTTCGTTTTGCGTGCCTCCAGCACGCGGCAACAAAAATTTCTTGAACCTGCGAAAAATCAGGCTCGCAAATCTGCACATTCTTATAGCGGCAACACACCCTAGGAGGTAAATGTGAAAGAAGCGAACTTCAGCTTCTTTCATCAAAATTTTAGTGCCTTCCGCAAGGAGGGGATTTGCCCGACTGAAGTGAACCCGAAAGAAGTCGGGCGGCGTTAGCCGCTTTCGCGAAGCGAAAGTTCTGAAAGGAATAAAAGATGAAACTACTAATTATAAATCCAGGTTCTACATCAACAAAAATTGGCGTTTTCGAGGATGACGTTTCTGTTTATGAGAAAACGCTGCGGCATAGCATGGAAGAACTTTCCCCTTTCAAAAAAATGACAGACCAGTACGATTTTCGTATGGGTATAATTGTTGCTGCGTTGGAAGAGGCTGGCATTCGCGTAAATGAATTATCCGCAGTTGTTGGGCGCGGCGGGCTGGTTAAGCCGCTTGCAGGCGGCACATATCATGTAAATGAAGCCATGCTTGAAGACTTGCGTATAGGGGTGCAAGGCCAGCATGCTTCTAATTTGGGCGGGCTTATTGCCTATGCCATTGGGAAAAAAATCGGCAAGCCTTCTTATATCGTAGACCCTGTAGTGGTGGACGAATTTATGGAAATTTCACGCATAAGTGGCCACCCGTTAATTAAGCGGCGGTCTATTTTTCATGCGTTAAACCAAAAGGCAATTGCCCGCCAATATTGCAGGGATGTTGGCAAAGCTTATACTGACCTTAACCTTGTTGTTGCGCATATGGGCGGCGGAATATCTGTTGGCATACACGCAAAGGGCAGGGTTATAGATGCAAATAATGCCTTGGACGGCGATGGGCCGCTTTCCCCAGAGCGAAGTGGTTCCTTGCCCACTGGTGACTTGGCGGCTCTGTGTTTTGGCGGCCAATATAGCCATGCAGATGTTAAAAAAATGCTTGCGGGTACCGGCGGTTTGGTTGCGTATTTTGGTTCTAACAATATGATGGAGCTTGAAGAACGCGGCAAAACGGAGCCTGAAGTTAAGGCTGCAATGGATGCTATGATTTATCAGATAGCCAAGGAAATTGCGGCTATGTCTACGGCGGTGAATGGGCAAGTGGATGCGATTTTGCTAACCGGCGGGCTTGCACACAGTAAATATATAACCAGCGAAATTGCCCAAAGGGTAGGTTTTGTCGGCAAGGTGTGCATTTATCCCGGCGAAGACGAACTTGCCGCACTGGCACAAGGCGCGCTGCGTGTACTGCGCGGAGAAGAAGAAGCGAAAGAATATATATAGGAGGATTCACATGGATCAATTCGGCTACATGGAAAAGTACGGCTTTGAGCAACTCTGCTTTTTCCATGACAAATCAACAGGCCTAAAGGCTATCACTTGCGTACACAACACTGTACTTGGCCCCGCTTTGGGCGGCTCACGCTTCTGGAACTATCAAAACGAGGACGAAGCCATACTAGATGTGCTGCGCCTTGCCCGTGGCATGACCTACAAAAGCGCAGTTGCCGGTTTGCCGCTTGGCGGCGGTAAGTCTGTAATCATTGGCGACCCTAACGTGCTTCGTAAAGATTCTGTCCGTACAGAAGCCTTTTGGCGCGCGTTTGGGCGTTATATAGAGGGGCTGAACGGCCGTTATATAACCGCGGCGGATATTGGCACAAGCGTTCAAGATATGGTGCACATTCATATGGAAACCAACCATGTTGTTGGGCTCCCAGGCCGGTCAGGCAGCCCGTCGCCTTATACCGCACTCGGCGTATTCAGGTCTATTTTGGCATGCTGCAAGCATGTTTACGGTGCAGATAGTGTGGAAGGCAAAACCGTTGCAGTGCAGGGTGTTGGCGCAGTTGGATATCACCTTTGCAAGCTGCTGCACGAGGCCGGTGCCAAGCTGATTGTAACGGACACCGTGCAGTCAAGTGTTGATAAATGTATAGAAGAATTTGGCGCCACCCCAGTTGCCCCTGATGATATTTATGCTGCAGATTGCGATATTTACGCGCCATGTGCCTTGGGCGCAACGGTGAATGATAAAACAATCCCGCTATTCAAATGTAAAATTATTTGCGGCGGTGCAAATAACCAGCTTCAAGAGGCTACCATACATGGCAAAATGCTGCAGGAAAGAGGTATAACCTACGCCCCTGATTATGTCGCCAACGCAGGCGGTGTGATAAATGTATCTTACGAAGTGAGCGAAGGCGGGTATAAAGAAGAAGCATCTTTGCGCGACATCAATTTCATTTATAACCGCGTGTTAGAAATTCTGGCAACATCTGCATCTACAGGGCAACTGGCGCACGATTGCGCAGACCAGATGGCAGAAGCGCGGATAGAAGCGATCAAGAGCATTAAAGGGATTTACCTTCGCAGATGACCTATATTGTAACGGGATATTATGGAAGCGGAAAGACGGAATTTGTGCTTAATTTGGCATGTTCATTGGAGGCACCTGTAACCATCGCAGATTTAGATGTTATTAACCCGTTTTTCCGTAGCCGGGAACGTGCGCAGGCACTGGCACCGCTTGGCATAGAAGTAATGGGCTCTGCGCTCGAAAATCACGTTGCGCAAGATGTACCGGCACTTAGTTTTGCATTTTTATCCCGTATTCGTGCCAAACAAGACGTGATTATCGACTTGGCCGGGGGCGAGAATGGCCTAAATTTGCTGGCTGGTTGCTATGATGCCATTCAGGCATATGAGTTCCTTTGTGTTTTAAATTTATATCGCCCGGAAACGGATACGGCGGCAAAAATGGTAGATTTCTGTAAGCGAATAAATGCCGCAAGCCGCTTACCGATTACGGGGCTGGTTAACAATGGTCATATGCTAAGTTTTACTGATGCCAGCCACGTACTCGCATCTCAACAGGCTGTATTAGCGGCTTCTGGCGAACTTGGTGTACCCATAAAGTATACCCTGGTGCAAGAAGATATCTACAAGCAAGCCGCTCACGGGATAATATCCGAAAAAGTATTGACTTTTCCAAAACCGCAAATGCGAGAAGACTGGCAGAATTAATATTACAGTTGTATTATGAATTTTTTGCTTGCTGCTCGGGCAAAACATTCGGATACACTTACGTTTTTCTTCGAAAAACGATGGTGTTCCTCACTGCCCTTCGTCCGCGCATCGCAAAAATTTTGATTTTACAACTGTAATATTAGAACATATAAGCTTCCCGGAGTTTGGGGTTTGACCCCTGCGGAGCAGGCGTGCGCAAGCACGGGCCACCCGGCCAGCAAGCAGAGCTTGCGAGAGGGTAGCGCCCCTTAAAATAGAAAGGACTAGGCCCATGTTCGGCATATTTAAACGTAAGAAAGAAATTTCAAAAGGTGGTTCAGAAATACACCGCCACAAGGATAGCAACCGTAAAGACTGGAGGCCAAGGATACCGGATGAGTCTTGCATTTACTTGGACGAAATATGTGCTTACTTCGATAAGCTTTATCCTAACCGCGAAACTACTGTGTTCCATGAAATAGTATCGGATTTAGTTCATATCGATGTCCATGTCATGAAACCCACCCCTGAAGATGATTTTTACGTTGTGTATACAACTGGTATGAGCGATTTGCCTATGGCTGTTCCAAACGAAATACCAAACGCGCAAGACTACAAACATGCCGAGCTTTTCATGTTTTTGCCAAGCAGTTGGAATCCGCACAGCGAAACTTCCACCGACCCTACCTTAATCAGAGGCACATGGGCTATACCAACAATAAAATTTTTTGCAAGAATGCCGCATGAATATAAAACATGGCTGGGTGGCGGGCACACCATTCCCAACGGGCCGGATTATGACCCATTCTTAGAGGGTTCAGAACTGAGTGGTGTTGTGTTATTAGATTACGGGGGAGAAGACGGCAGTTACTTGATTGCCAATGACGGCACAAGAATAAACACTTTGATGCTAATGCCTCTTACCCGCGCAGAGACGGAATATAAACTTGAGCATGGGATGGGTGCTTTAATTGATAGACTTGAAGAACACGATGTTCCAATGATAATTGACATGTATCGCAAAAGTGCGGTGTAGGGGTATTAGAAAGGACTAACCAAATGGCAAAATCAATCTTAACTTTCGACGAAGCTGCTTGTAAAGGCTGCTTGCTATGCGTCGAAGCCTGCCCGCCTAAAGTGCTTGAATTGGATCTAGCGCGGGTAAACGCAAAAGGCTACAACCCAATTTTTTGCAACAACATAGACAAATGTACGGCTTGCGCGATATGCGCGCGAATTTGCCCGGATTCGGTCATAAAAGTGGAGCGTGATGCTTAGTGGGTATTCAGATGTCAAAAGTAGAGCGTGATGCTTAGTGGGTATTCAGATGTCAAAAGTAGAGCGTAATGAGGTGACAAGCGCATGAGAGTTCTAATGAAGGGTAACGAGGCAATTTGTGAAGCCGCTATGGCGGCCGGTTGCAAGCTATTTTTTGGCTATCCGATTACGCCGCAAAACGAAATACCGGAATACATGTCCGCAAAAATGGGCACGGTTGGCGGTACTTTTGTGCAAGCAGAATCGGAAATTGCTGCTATTAACATGGTGTATGGCGCGGCGGCAGCCGGCGGCAGGGTTATGACAAGCTCTTCTTCGCCGGGTGTGGCGTTGAAGCAAGAGGGTATTTCTTACATGGCCGGGGCAAGGTTACCCGGGCTTATTGTGTCTGTGGCACGTAGCGGCCCTGGGCTTGGCGGTATTTTGCCGGGCCAGGCAGACTACTTTATGACCACAAAAGGGGGCGGCAACGGCGATTACTACATGCCCGTTTATGCGCCAAGTTCTGTGCAGGAAGCAACCGATTTGGTTTTCACTGCTTTTGACGTCGCGGACAAATACCGTACGCCTGTGACCATTCTTATCGACGGAATGCTTGGGCAAATGATGGAGCCTGTAGAAATTAAGCCAACCGCGAAAAAAGAATTCGATAAATCTTGGGTTGCAGACGGCAATTCGGACAAACGCGAGCGCAATATTATAAACTCGCTAAGCTTGATTGGCGAAAAGCTGGAAGCCATGAACAGGGAGCGTTTCGAACTATACGACGAAATTGCCAAAACAGAAATGATGGTAGAAAATGGCGTAAAAGACGGCGATGAAGTGGCTATTGTAGCCTATGGCACGCCGTCCCGCATATGTTTATCCGTGATAGAAACCCTGCGGGAAGAAGGCTTAAATGCGGGGCTTATCCGCCCAATAACCCTATGGCCGTATCCATACGACGTATTCCAGAACCTACCCGCTTCTGTGAAGCATGTACTGGTTTGTGAGCTTTCCATGGGCCAAATGATAGAAGACGTGAAGCTTGGCGTAATGGGTAAATATCCTGTGCATTTTTACGGGCGTTGTGGCGGCGTGGTTTTCGAAGTGGAAGAAATTGCAGATAAAGTACGCGAAATTTTAGGCAAAAAGGTGGTGCGCAGCAATGGCTAAAGTAGTATATGAAAAAAGCCGCGGGCTAACAGACGTGAATCTGACCTATTGTCCGGGTTGCGCCCATGGCATCATTCATAAATTGGTTGCGGAAACGCTGGTAGAGTTGGATGTGTTGGAAAAATCGATCGCTATCGCCCCTGTTGGCTGTTCTGTTATGGCGTATAATTTCTTTAATTGTGACGGTATTCAGGCAAGCCATGGGCGCGCGCCTGCGGTTGCAACCGGCGTAAAACGCACTGTGCCGGACAAAATCGTGTTCACGTATCAAGGCGATGGCGATTTGGCATCTATCGGCACGGCAGAAATAATCCATGCTGCCCATCGCGGCGAAAATATCACGGTTATTTTTGTAAACAACGCCATTTACGGTATGACAGGCGGGCAAATGGCTCCGACCACTTTGATAGACCAAAAAACGTCTACCAGCCCGTATGGCAGAGCAGAAAATGGTGCGGGCCTTCCGCTTAAAGTCAGCGAAATGATGGCGCAAATACCCAGCGCGGCATACATCGAGCGTGTTTCCGTTCACGATATCGCGAACATCAACAAGGCTAAAAGAGCGATTAAAAAGGCGTTTGAGTACCAAGTGGCCGGCAAAGGCTTCTCTATGATAGAAATTTTGGCGAGCTGTCCCATAGGCTGGAACAAAACCGCCGTGGATTCCATGAAATTTGTAAAAGACTCTATGGTGCCATACTATCCTTTGGGCGTCTATTGCGATAGGGCAGGGGGTGCAGAAGCATGACAAAAAGAATCGTATGCTCTGGGTTTGGCGGGCAAGGCATTTTAACATTGGGTAATGTTATTGCAGAAATTGGCTTAAACAAAGGCCTGCAAGTAACGTGGATGCCTTCTTACGGGGCAGAAATGCGCGGCGGTACGGCCAACTGCTCTGTCATTTTGTCGGACAAAATGATTGGCAGCCCCATGGTGCAAAATAAAATAGACATACTGTGCGCCATGAACCGCCCGTCTGTAAGTAAGTTCCTGCCCAACGTTTCGCCGGGCGGCTTGGTGTTTGTAAACACATCTATAGTTACAGATAAGGTAGAGCGTGACGATGTCACCATTGTAGAAATTGATGCTACCAATATTGCGGTGGGTGTAGGTTCTGCAAGGGTTGCCAACATGGTTATGCTTGCCGGGTTTATTAAAGAAGCCGGGTTATTCACCCTGGAAGACGTTACTCATGTATTGGAAAAACGCTTCGCAGATAAACGGCCAGAGCTTATCCCGCTTAATATCGAGGCTATAAAATTGGGGATGTAAAGATAATATCGCAGTTTTGCTATCGGTGCGGAAAATTTCCTATGCATTGTAGACGGTTCATGCACTGCATTTGCTTCGCAAAAGCTACGTGCATTCACCACAATGCATGTACGTTAATTTTCCGTATAGTTAATAAAACTGCTAT